>Ga0068857_100000176_pt1 | contig 40531 bp, 37 predicted proteins | sample KBSCornC72_FD_66591 | JGI IMG/M metagenome (GOLD analysis project Ga0068857, IMG submission 66591) | Corn rhizosphere microbial communities from Kellogg Biological Station, Michigan, USA - KBS Corn C7-2 | ecosystem: Host-associated > Plants > Roots > Rhizosphere > Soil ...
CGCGATGGCGACATCAGTCAGTGTAAAATGGTGAGGACAGGCTTCACCTGAGATGGGGACGCCTCGGCGCTTTGCTTCTCGCAGCAATTTTACACTTCCGGCGGTGCTGACGTGCTGGCAATGGACGCGCGCGCCGGTCATCTCTGCCAGGAGGATGTTGCGCGCGACAATCATTTCTTCGCCTGCAGCGGGCCAACCGCGCAAGCCAAGGGCCGTGCTCCAATAACCCTCATGCATGACGCCATCGGTTACCAACGCGTAATCCTGGCAATGATCCATGACCGGCAAATCAAACATCTTCGCATATTCCAGAGCGCGCCGCATCATTTCGTTGTTTTGCACACAGTGACCGTCATCGGTAATGGCCACGACTCCCGCCCGTTTGAGAGAGCCAATGGGAGCGAGTTCTTCACCGGCGATGTTTTTCGTTATTGCGCCCGCGACAAAGACATTGACGCCCCCCTGTTTCGCGGCGCGGTCGTGGATCAGCGCGACCGTTCCGGAATTATCAATGGTTGGAGAAGTGTTCGGCATGCAGACGACGGAAGTGAATCCGCCTTGCGCGGCTGCGGCAGTACCTGTGGCGATGGTCTCCTTGGCGCTCTGGCCCGGTTCACGCAAATGAACGTGGAGATCGATCAGGCCAGGGCAAACAATAAGACCCGAGACATCCATGCGCTCAACGTCTGTTGGAGCCTGGTTCGCAGTATCCTGGCCAATCGCGGCAATTTTTCCGCTGGTAACAAGAACGTCTGCAGTTTGATCGATGCGATTAGCAGGGTCGATGAGGCGTCCGCCGGTGAGGAGCAGCGAATTCATTGGCGAGCAGCGTACCTTGTCCAGACGGGACTTCAAGCTTCAGTTGCTCATCGGCCGTTTGATTTGTTTGAATTTGACAGCACGTCGTTTGAATTGACAACGCTTGCTGCGAGATTAGTATCTAGGCCAGCGTGCGGGTGTAGCTCAATGGTAGAGCTCCAGCCTTCCAAGCTGGCCACGTGGGTTCGATTCCCATCACCCGCTCCAACCCAAATCCACCTCGTAAAAACAGGCACTTCTCAACCGTTTGTTTCCGTGCAAGTTGCTTCCTACAACAACGTGCTACAACGAGTCCAAAGTGATTCAACCTTTGTCATGATTGGCCAACGTCGTCATCCCCTCCCCGGACACCCCCCACTGGGACGGGCACTCGTCTGACGGGTCCCCCTCCCGGAACCGCAGAGCATTTTTAAAAATTCGTTTCCCGGGACCGCTCAGTTTGCGAAAAGGGTCTGGAAGTGTTATACATAGGTGCACTATGTATACGTCTGACACCGCTCCGGAAACCGAAGCTGAGCAACAACCGGACCCGGCCCAGCGTGGCCCGGGCCGTCCACCGATCATCACCCTCCCTGTCGTTGAGAAAGTGGCCCGCCTGATCGCCAAAGGGATGACCGAGGAACAGGCTTGCCTCAAGATGAACGTCAATCACGCCAGCCTACGGACAGCCCGTCATCGCAATCCGGAATTTGAGACGGCGATTAAAAGGGGACAGGCCGAGTTTCTGGACGAGTCGCTGGACGTGATCATGAAGGGCACCAAAGGCTGGCAGGGCAGGGCTTGGATTCTGGAACGTCGCCACGGTGAGCAATTTCGCCGGACGACTGGAATGGAACTGAGCGGACACGTTGGGGCCTACTCTGTGGGAGACTTGCTCGCCAGGAAACCCTTGGGTCAGTGGACACGTGCTGATGTTGACGCCTCTGTGGGAGCCTGGCCCATATTCCGTAAGTGGTCGGCGGAACAACTCAAAGCGCTCGGGGTTCGCTACGAGATGGAGTGGGGATCGCTGGACGATCCCCGAACCCCCGGTAGCTGGTCCGATGAAAAGCTGGAGTGGGACTACATGATACAGAGCCGAGCCGTAGAGCTAGAGACTGGTAAGCCCATTGTCCCTATCGGCACTGCCATTGCCCTGCTTGAAGCCGCAGAAGCTCATAAAAGTAAGAAAGAAATGGTGACTGGTGAGCAAAAGGAAAGGGAAGCCCTTGTCACTGACATTGAGTCTGACCCTTCCCCAACACCCCCCAATCGAATACCGCAACTTGCGATGGGTCCCCCGGAGTCACTGCCGGACCAATTTTGAAAATCGGAACTGGGGACACACGCTGGCCAGTCCGGACGTGCGTTATTTGGTCGCGACGAAATCGCGAGCAGTAGTGCAACGCAAGTTGCGCGGGCTTTAGCTTAATCGGTGTTTAGGCGGCTCACTTACGTCGATTGGCTTTGGCTCGGGCGCGCTCCTGCCGCGCCTTCTCCACCGGTCGGCGGCCACCCTCACGCTCATAAATTTCCACGATCTGTGCAAGATTCTCCGGCGAAGAAGCGTGTGAGCCGTGCAGCCGCAACTTTCCCCCTTCGATCTCGGCCCAAATACAGCGTTGCATCTGCACTACTCGAAAGAGGCCAGGCTCTCGACGCTTCTCCAGGGCCGCCATTGCTTTCGTCAAGGATTGGTAGGAGTCAAGGTGCAGGATGGGAATCCATTGTGTCGTTGCGGTGTCCTGTGGGCGCGTCCATTGTTCGACTGTAAAAAAGCCATGTGACATGATTCAAAGTTCCTTTCGGCTGATGTTCAGTTTCACGGTGCAAGAAAGATTTGATGCTACTGAATATTGGGCGAGAAATGTTGCGTTGGCGAGAGAAGAATGAATGCCTTGGCGAGAAGGATGCCTGCGAGTGTGCTCACTGGCCATCATTCTTAACATCCTCCTTTTTAATATCCATCTTCACATTCACGTCTGATTTTGTAGACGGCGCAACCGGGCCTACCCTCAGATTAAAATAAAGGTGCTTTGGGATAAGGTCCTGTCGTGGCCCGCTGAACTGTTTTACCTGAACGAATTGGTTAGCTCCAACCGGATTTGCGTGGATGGTGTGAATCTCACGAGTATTGGAGAAAGCTCCGTTGTGTCCGCCCATTATTTTCACGGTGAGCGGAGTCTTGCCTACATACTCGTCGTTGATCTCAATGGGGGAGCCGGGCGGATCGCTTTCAATGAATACTTCGTGCGGGACTTCGTGATAGAACCAGCTTTTGCAGCCAAGCAGGGCAAAGGCGAGGACGCAGGATGTGAGTAGGGGAATCGGATTCTTCATGTTGAGGGCTTGCGATTGAGGTGAATCAAGGGACTTTTAGCTTCTGTCCAAGAAGACGGCCTTGCAGCTTGACCAGCGTTTGGTCAACACCCTGAGTGTATAACGTCAGGGACGATGTTGTCGCCTCACCCATTCCCTTCAAACGGAGGATCGCCGTGCCACGTTTCACATTCTGCGTCCCTAGCACTTGGTAGTCGAAGCGACGGCCTGTAGAAAGGGTCAGCACCGCCTGCCCGGTCAACTTGCTGACCGCCGCAGCGAGGTCAATGTCCAACTGCCACGTCCCGTCCATCGCTGGATCGAGGGCCAGGTCAATTCCCTGAACTGATGTGGAGCATCTTCCGTGGACAACACAAATGCGTAGTGTCTCGCTCAACTGAACCGAACGAGAAACCGGAATCAAAGCCCCGCTGCCATGCCCGTTGGCCGTTGCGGATATGTAGCCTCCGCCTACAGTCCCGCTGTATGATCCCTGCCATCCATAGCGGAGTCCGATCTGCGAAGGCGTTGAACTGAGTCGCCCTTTGATGAACCCCGAACCCTCGATGTAGTCGCCGTTCAAGGTGTCGATTTCCGTGCGAGTCCCTGTGAATTGGCCGTCTGCCTGCAAGGCCACCGATCCCGTCACCATGTCGCCAGTTATACCACTTGTAAATGGCCCGGTAATGTCCCAGAGGGGAACGCTTGTGAAATAGTAAGAATAATGCTGTGAGGTTTGAGCTACGAGTGAAGAGCACGTCAGAAGCAGGGCGATAAGGGTTTTCATTGGCTGATTGCCGTGATTCTTACACCCACCCCCACGCACGTCCAGTCCGAAAAGTCACGGATGGCTGGCGTGCCGCCAGGACACAGGAGGCACCGAAATTTGGCCTTGCCCCAAGCGCGGAAAAGCCAAACGAAATGAATGCCGATTGTTAAACAATCAGCGAGAATTCACTGTGTTAGTGGGAATCGTTTGAGTTTGTTTGGGTACGGCACTCGGGGGTGGCGGCGGATTTGCAAAATAAAACAAAATCAAAATGGCGAAGCCCCCGGTTGCGGTCACGACGAGCGACTTTGTGAAACTCCATTTCAAATTAACTGTCCCCACCAAAATACCAACGGCAATTCCCGAAACTCCGAGGACAAAAAATCCTCTTAAGAATAAGTACTGAATTCCAGTCGGATCGCGGAAGCAGAATGCCAAAACGGTTCCCACTGCAATGCAGACTAACCCAGTCGCTATTTGTTTTGTCGAGGTTTTCACGTTCAGATCGTCTCTAATGATTACTTCAGTTGCTGTAAAGAATTGAAAAATGAAATCGCGACACTCGGGCGGAAGGGTAGCTATTTCTTTTTTTAGCCATTTGTACCTCTTTCGCGTCGGGATTAGAATTAGATCGGCGCGAATTCGATCTAACTCCGCCTTAAGCTCAGCGATGGTCATGCTGGGCAGGCACAACGTAAATAAACTGCAAATCGTCAGGAGTGACTTCGACGTTGACGCCAGTACGACTATCGAGCATTTCTGAAGGGACTTGTTCTATTGAATCAAAATCCCCAATTCCACCTTGGCCCCTTCGGGAAACTACACGGATCAGTTTTTGGATTCTGCCGCTATGAACGAGATTGCCAAGTGCCAAAATAAGCTCATCCCTGTCTCGCGGTTCAATCAATTCCATCATCCTCTCCAAAGTGTATTCGGAGCGGCGATTAGGATTGGCGTTCAGAATCTCATCGAGCTTTTTCATTAACGCCTTTCCGGTAGGATGCCTATCTATTGATTGCGCGTAGCTCATTCAGTACATACTCGTATTCTCGTCTGGAGCAATTTGCGTTGATAGCAAACTCATTGCTCCTTCCAGACAATAACACATGAACCTCCCTATCGATAGCGCCCTCTCGCTCTCGAAGCCAGATATTGGATGAGTCACAATAACCGCCGTGTTTCTGAAATTGATCCAAACTAGGGCCTACACTGGAACCCTCAAATAGATCTTCGGTATCAGCGCCCGTGGAAGCCACAATTGTGTTGCCGTTGGTGTCCTTCAGCGTTGAATTGCTGAATCGAAACTTGTCCTTCAGCGCCTCGCGATCATCCAGCAAACGTGCCTTTGCCTTGCGGAGAGGCAATTCTGCAAATTTGGCGGTCGGCAAAAAGTCCCTCAGCATTGTCCACAGTTGGGTAATATCAGAATCGTATCGATTTGAATTTAAGTGCGATTGGATTCTGATTTCAAGAAGACCCGAATCATGCAGTCTCGCCGTGTTAACGGCTCGAACTGATTCGATTTTGTACTTCCTTGTAAAGGTATCACCGTCTCTCACGTCTTCCACGAAGCTTGTTTGCTCCCGTTTTTCGACAATCTTAAAGACCCACGCAGTACGGTTGTGGGAGGTCTCTTGCCTGATTTGCGTGATCGTGGGCTTATCTGGCAATTCTTCGACTATTACATCGCTCAACACGTTAGAAATCTTCAGCCGGTCACATGTCTTTTTTATCTGATTCGGGTCAAGGTAACGCTCCAACTCACTCTTTTGCGCGTGATACAAAAACACATGACAGCGACCAAATTCCTCAGCTTCCGCAAGCAGTTGATTGAGGTCCTCCAAAGTGACTTTGCGGTTGCGCAGGGCTGGGAGAATTCGCTTTTCTTCCAAATCTTCCCAGCTTCCGGCTGAATGATGCAGTTCCTTGGCTTTTAGGAATTCACCGACTACCGGCAGGCTCGTCCCGCCTTGCATCAACTTCAAAATTTGCTTTGCCTTTTCAATCGTCGTTTCTGGCACGCCCTCCCCGGCGAGTATAAGCTCGTTCTGATTTTTCATTATCGTCTTATAGGCAAATCAATCCCCGCATCTTGTCTGGAATTGGGGTTTAACTATCAGATTCGAGACTTTAGGTAAACACTTTCTTGAAAATTCTTGACAGTTAATCAGATGGCAATAAGCCCTGGCCCGTTCAAAACCCATACCCGACTATGGGCTGGACGAAAACAGCCAGAAAGCCAAAATTGAGCAACTAACCCTTGTTCAAATGAACGGCAATGCGTCAGTCGATAAGCTTAGGCTTCGTTCTTCGCGGGCCTGGAGTGCGCTATATCATGCCAATCTAAAAACCGTTGGGGCCGTGCGACGTTCACTTGAAAGTGGCGAGCTACAGCAGTATCGGAATTGCGGCCCTAAGACACTTGCCGAGATTTGCAAAGCAGTTGGCTTCGAATGGGAGACTGCGCAGTCGAAGCTTATAGCTGCATATTCGCGGCAGCAAGTGCCCGCTCAATCTCTGCCGCCAGTTCCAAATTGCCAGCTTTGAGGCAGACTATACGGCGAACAGACAAAACGTCTGGGTGTGCTCGGAGTTGCGGTGTAATGCAATCCAGTTCATCGTTGGCTTCCCGCCAGTCTCCCAATTCAATCCAGCCTTGCGCTGCCTTTAGATGAAGTTGGTCTGAATGGTTTAATCGGGTCACGGTTTCGAGACAGGAATTTTGCTTTCAGCCGAGCCTTTCTCTGCCATTCGCGGCTTCTCGCACGTTCTTTTTCGAGGTGATCGTAATACCACTTCCGATACCACTTCCGCTGTGCCTTTGCGATCCGCTTAGCGTTTCTCAGCCTATACTTTCTTCGCCGTTCTCGCCCCTTCGCCCGTTCCTGTTCAACATTTGCGTAATACCACCTCCGTCTTACCTCGGCGCAATGTTTGGCGTTTGCCTTTCGCCATGCCTTCTGTTTGGCGATCACCCGTTTCTTATTTGCGTGGTAATATTTCGACGAGGCAATACGGTGCCGCTGCCTGTGCTCTTCGGGACTCACAGCTGCTTTGAATCGGCAACTCGACCGAGCCAAGTAACAATGTCGCGAAGTTTTTCCTCGCCAAGCTTTTCCAGTTCAGCAATGGACTTCTCTGGCTCTAACGGGTCGATAATCATCGTGGCAAGTAAGTAGGTTGCCCGCTCCGTCTCTGTGCGCAGCAGAGCCTCATAATGTTCGTTGGCTGATTCCAGTTTGGCTTTCAGGTCGGGGTTCATGCGGCGACTCTGCCACTGCTGCTGGGGTCTAGCCAGCATTTTTATGACTTGCGATCCTTCTGCGCGGTGATACGGATGCCCAAATGATTACACCATGGAAGGGGAGCGAATTTTCGGGAGCGGTAGACAAACACGTTATGACAATGCCGGATCGTCCTCCTTACTTGCTGGCGATTTTAAAGTTTTACATCTCTGATGGAGACTTGGATTTCACGCCATTACAGCCTTTCAGCAAATATGGTCTGAGGGCGCTTCCGCTTACTTACCTCAACTGCAATGTCATGGTGATGCTCTATGGATTCGAGACAGACAGCAGCGCCGGGTTCATGGGGGTAATGACTTCATTGCCTGCTGTGAAGATGGACGAAGCAGTCTTATATGTGAACGGTGCTCCCACACTTCATATTCTGAAGGTTGAACAGGATTAACTTGTGCACAACACCCGCCGGGTAATGACCGTGCGCCAGTCGAGTTACCGCCTGCCGCGCCAGCCGATAAGGTAAAACCAGTCTAATTCTGATCCTTCATAGCCGTAGTCCTGGCAGGCTTCTTGATACCAGAACTGGATTGATTCTTCTTCACGCTTACCGCTCTTAGTGCCTTTCCGGTTGGCTAACGTGGTTCGGCAACTCTCCGCGAACAGTAGCCACGCTGGTTTCTCGATCATGTGGCTGTTGTCTCACGGGTGACGCGATACTGTCAATGGTTACAGTATAGTGAGCCGGGAGGCCCGAAGCCATCCCACCAAGTGGAATTGGCACTCGGTAAGTCTCTACCTCACCGCCTGTGGTGTGAACTGAAAAGGTTAGCTGTTGCAGCCGTGGGGACACTTCCAGTAGCCACGCGGAAGCCGCCCACCCGTTAAAAAGTTAGGTGACCAGATAGCTCTGCATTTCGCACATTGGAGGTGAAATCTTGAAATGGATAATACTTCGACGCCGTGTTGACGAAGCGATTTTGAAACTGAGGATGACAAGGTAAGGTCTTGGTTTGTATTCATAGCTATCGCGGATATGGACTTTGGTTATCCCGATCCTGTGCTATGAATTGGGGCGAACGCAATCGGGGTCGTTCACCGCAGCAACAAAACCGTAGCAGGGAAAGGGGGAGGGTGTCAACCGCGCGTGCGAATTACCACCCCGCGATTCGAACTCAAGCTGTCCAGGTCGATTTCAGCTGGTCTCCGGGTTGTGCCGGATGCTGCCCGCTCTGACGTTCACACACCGAACTACGTTGGTTTCGTCGTCACGGTTTGTCAGGAATGGCTTCGACTCGCCGTTAATCTCCCCGGCGTTCCAGAGTTCGCGGAGTCGGGCGAAGGTGAACGGGCCACGGGTGGGCGTTGGGTCAGTCCACAGGAAGGTCAGCATGAGGTTTTGGACAGTCCTTCGTTTCAAAAAATCGAACTTTCTTTGCCTGCGCCTGTGCGTGTTCGTCAAAACAGTGGGCATAACGTTTCATCGCCAGCACGCCGCCGTCTTTATGACCGAGAACTGCGCCCAAAAACTTTGGGTCCTTTGTCGTTTGCGCCACGATTGATGCACACCAATGGCGGAAATTGTGCGGCGTCAATTTAGGTATCCCGGCTTCTTTGCACGCTGATGCAATCGCACGCCTAGGGTTCTTGATCGGGACCAATGGAGAGTCCCCTCCTACATGATTTGCGATCAATTCCTGAAAGAAGGGTTTTGCTTCGGGGAAGATTGGCACCCTGACCGGAGCGTCGTTGTATTTGATGGGCGGGACCAAAACGACATTATTTGCAAAATCAATGTCGCCCACCCGCATCTTTCGAACAGAGCCTATGCGAGCACCCGTGAATATCATCACGCGGACAAAATTTGCCGCGTGTATGCGACGGCCCCCGATCCAGCCGTATTTTTCTGCGCTTAGTGGCAGAGGCGGCTTCTCCATTTGGTAGCCAGCTCTAACCAGATTCCAATAACCTTGCTCGGGTTTTGGCACGTCCAGTCTTTCGCATAATTTTTGAATAGCTTTGCCACTGACACCCAACTTGGGGGCGAGTATCCAAGTCGGCTCGGACCAGACCTGTTGATACAACTCATCGCGTGTGATTCGTTTTGGTCTGCCGTCCAAGCAAGCCAAGAATTTCAGGAACTGCTCTTGAGTTGGCAACTTGGGGGCTACCAGAGGCACAGACGCCCATTTTATTTTCCTGGTGGTATCATCGATAATTAAGCCAAGCTCAATGGCTAGTCGAATTAGTTCGCGAAGCCGTGTTAACATCCCATTGAAGCGAGTCGGATTATATCTCGCACGTGCGCGTGTCGCCCAGTCTCTACAATCTTTTGGCTGGATATTTCTGGGGCGGTTCTCTTTTAGTTCGGGCCATGTTGCCCATAAGGACTTTAGAGTTTCGAATCGATAACTCTTGCTGCTCTTTGTAAGGTCGGTATTCGGAGTCTCGTCCTCAATGGTCGTGGCGAGGTCTCCAAATGTCAGCTCGTCATTTGGTCGCTTGCTTCTCCGCTTGCGTTCGCTGGCCAGGAGTTCTGCGGCTTTTCGTCTGGCCACCTCCTGCAACTTGGTTCCAAGGCTTCTACAGAAGGGCTTCCCGCAGACCTTGGCCTTCAGGTATTTGCCGCCGCTGGAGACGTGAGTATAGATGTTGCAGTCTGGTGTCTTGATCCATACGGGTGGCTTTTTGGGAACGGCATTAGTTTCAGAGTTCATAGTGATCCGCCTATCTTGGTCATAGACCCGGCCACTGCAAGAGGGAATTTTCTGTGCTGTCTACAAATAAGTTTCAACGCATTTGTCTAAACTTAGACAAGCTGTCACGACCGGAGATTGGCGCTAAGAGGACTAAGGCTTGTTGTGAAAATTCCTCTTGACTCCTCCTACCAGAGGTCCATGCTCGCCTCGCTAAGCTTGTTGCTTAACCGGGATTGAAAGCCCGAATGACAAATACTGTGACACCACATTTTACCACCCCTTGGCCATTGCCGCCTTTCACAGGGCGGACTTTCAACTTTGGTTGGGGGGTGGTATTTTTGTGAAAAAACTATGGCAAGGACTAAAGTAGCAAAGGCTGGTATCACCACTCAAACGGAGCCTACAAAAGCTCTAACAATCCACGTCAGACCCTACGAATGGGGCAAGCTCTGTGAGGAGAGCCTTGTCCTTGGATGCACGCCGGAAGAGGCGTTGGAAACGTTTCTGACCGATACGAGCGCCTTAATGAACTGGGACCCCGTCTCCCGCTAACTAAAGGCTCAGTGTCACAAATCCCGCCACCTTCGGTTGGCGGGTTTTTTGTTGTTTACGCACCCAAGGCGTCGGGGGTGGGCAGTTATGTCTGCGGGAAACTGCTAAGAAATTTCTAGGTAAATTTGTCCCTTTGCTCTTTTGGCAGGACGAGCAGCAATATCGCACAGTGTTTCTGCTTCATTCCGAACCCAGTCCGATTGGTGAGTTCGTCTAGTGCCCGCTTTGGGCCTCCGGACAGCCATTGAGGAACCACGGAGCCTTCAGTAAAGGTGTATCCGCTAATGCAACCTTGGCTCTTTAAGGTATCCAGCACGAGGGTGTAATCAGTCCTTTGCTTTTGGGTGAAGCCTTTTGATTTCATGGTCATCAATTTAGCAGCCCGCAAGCAGCCTACAATCAGTTTGGTGTCACAGAGTCAACCCGGAGGCTGAACGCTTTGACCTTAACGGGGGAGCCGACTTAATAAAGCCGTTGCCGCCTGTGTGGTCTGTCACCGCAGCAGCACCTCAAATTCAGCGTGGCAATATCCAACAGGCTCATTGCTGTTGTTGCCCCATGCTGTTGCTGTCGGTATCTAAAGAATACCGACAGGCTACAGGTGGGTGTCGGGAATTCATTTCCAACATGTTGGAGTCATTTCTGACAGGCTTGTTCTAAGGCTTGCAGTCCCTTCAGTGTGATATGTTGACGGGCTTTGTTACCTTCTCCTATGGTTGCGATCCAACCTTTCGACCGCATGTTGGGCAAATAACCAATCAGCGTAGGACGTGCCAGCCCCACGGCGGTGGCCCATTCTGAAACGCTGACAGGCTTGTTGCCGCTGCTGTCCTCGACAGCTTTAAGCAGCTCCAGCGGATCGTGACTTTTTCTCCGGCCAACAACCCGCTTCAATCGGGACGGGTCCAGAGAATCGTCGCGACGCATCATTGGATGTTCCCAGCGAACCACGAACGATGGCAGCGGTGCAAAGTTGCGCAACGTGGCCTCTACGGTGAAAGCATCGTCCGCCTCGTGTTTCGTGAACATCAAAAGGCTATCGGGGTCTCGGGCAAAAACTCCGCTGCCTGAAATGCGGTCAATGCTCTCTTTCCTGGATTGGTCACCCTTGCTGAAGTGCGCTGCGAATGCGACAGCCGCCCCCGTTTCGAACGCCAGCCTCTCAAGGGCATTAAGCACATTCGCCATTGAAGCAGCGTCGTTTTCGGCAGCGTCTGCGCCATAGAGTTTGTAAATAGGATCGACAATGATCAGGGAATACTCCCGCCCTTTGGCTTGTTTAATAACGCGAGGTATTAGCTCCGTGTAGGATGTTGCTTGGCCTCGAAGGTTCGTTATGTCCATCTGACCCCGAGGCACGGAAATCTTGGCCGCTTCCTGAATGGCTCGTATCCGCTCCTGTAAGAATGGCGCTTGGATTTCGAAATTGAGAAAGAGGACCCGGCCCGTGACAGTCGCCAACGAGAGCCACGGCTCGCCAGAGGCAACAGCAATGCCCAGAGAGAGCAGGTTCCAGGTTTTGAAACTCTTGCTGCCGCCTCCTACTGCAAGTTTGCTGCCTTGGTGAAGAAGGCCCTGGACGAGTTCAGGCGGGTGGGCAAGCGACTGTTCCAGGAAATCGGCTGCGTCAATAAATGACGGCAAGCCACTTGCGCTTGGCGTGGCTGACGGTGCATTAACTGTCAGTAGGGGACCGGCTTCTGCTACGGTGTTTGAGGTTGAGGTGTTCAAAGGCCTTTTCCTTTTCTGCTGTTTGTGCCTCATTGGGAATTGGCCCGGTTCTCCTCATTGCCCATGGCCCACCGCCATAGACGTATGCAGTTGTAAGCTGTCGATTGGCTGAACGGCAAATTTGTGGTCACCCAAACGATCCATTGCCCGTGCCTCATCCGCTCTCGCTCTTTGACAAGCAGCCCTCCAATTTGCATTTGCAACGCCAGCTTCTCAGTGGACGATTCGTCGCCGTGCCGGATGCGGGTGTAGATGCTCTTAATGTTTTTAATTGTAAGTTGTTGCTCAGAATCAGGAGCGGGATTCTCGTGAGTAACGAGGGCCGGGGCCTTCGCTACGGAGCCATTGATGTGTGTGTTATTGGTCATAAGGTAAACGAAACGGGTGCTCTCCCCAACGGGCCAGTCGCATATACTCTCTCGCTGTGTCGGGTCCGAAGGGTAAATTCTCAGTCATCCAGGAGATCCATTTCCCATGAGGCAGGTTCTCTCGTTGCTCTATCAACAGGTTGCCAAGGCGGCATTTTAGTATTGCCCGCTGATCTTCGTTTATGTCGCAGCTATAAGTGATGAACCAGTAGAACATCTGTATGACTGGGACTGGCGGGTCATCGGGAACCTCGTTCCCATTAGTTGGATTATAGTAATTAGGTGTCATGGTTATTGTTGAGACTGGGAACAAAAGTCCGCAGCCATGTTCGTTGAAGAACCGTCCCCGTAATATTGGACATTAGAAGGAGGCCTTAGAGACGGCCTCCCAGCTATTCTGGTCAGCAGGATCACCGCCTTTGAATCTGTAGCCTGAGCGGATTTCACCAACAGCGGGGAGGCCGAACTTTTGCGGAGCATCGGTGGCGGGGTCCGGAACTATTTGCCAACCTTGTGGGAGTGGTTCATTGGCGTCCATCGTCCCCGTCCTGCCGTCTTTGGACTGGACTCGAATGCGTTTTGAAGAGGGTAGTCCCGAAACAGAAGGCATAACTGGTGCGTTTGTCCCTCCAAGAGACTGTGTCCGTGCTCTATTAAGAATCCTTTGGGCGTTTGTTTCTACTGCTCCCGGTGGAGGAGCATTAGTGCTATGCGCCTGATCCCATGCTCGTTTGATCCCAAGGTATGTATTCTGAAATGCGTTCGTGAAGGCGGCATTTCGAGAACCAGGATGTTCTTCTTCGCGGGTGTCCCAGACCTTTGCAGCAGCGGCTGCTCCGGCCCTTACGGCAGCGTTGAGGGCGCTGCGGTCCAAGAACACATCTGGAGAAAGTTGGTTGGGAGGCCGCAGTTGTCCAAGCACAGGTAGTTGTCCGGGCATTTGAACCAAGCCAGCAGCAGGGACCGAAACAGAACCGGGAGTAATCCCTCCGGTAGCTGCGTTCAATGAGACATTGTTCGCCGGTATGTTGTGCTCCAGTGGTGATCTTAAAAGGGCTGCTTGCGCCAACTGTGCGTTATTGGCAAGCCCGGAGCCGTAGTCAATCATTGTGCCACGAATAGCCTCCTGTGCTCTTTGTGGGTTACTGCCTGCTGCTATCGTGGTCGCTTTGATGTAGTCGGACAAATCCTTATCCATGGCCTCACGTTGAATCGCTATGGGACCAAGGGCCTGAGCAAGAGCAGCCGGAGAAACGGAGAGGAGAGGATTTAATGTCGCCGGATTACGCTGAATCCTGTTAATGTCTGCACGAGCGGCACCAGCATCAATCAAGGCTTGGGAGATTTTCCTTCCCTGTTCCGTCCGCTGGTCCGTTGCGGCAGTTTGAGATTCATAAAGTTTCGTCCGTGCTGTTGCTTGCCGGGTTTGTTCTCCGTAAAGGATTGCCCGGGCCTGTTCCATTACCCGCTCTTGCCGTAGTTTTTCAGCGGTCGCCCGGAGATAGGGTAACTGAGCGGAAAGCCCTGACAGGCCATTGGCCGTCGAGCGTAAGAAGTCGTTTTGGTTATCCAAGTAATGTAGCTCCATAGGTCTCCTTATGCTGCGACCTGCGTCGCCACTGTTGCGGGTTCAACGGCATGGGTCTCCGCTCCGTTCATTTGAGACAGAATGTGATCGCGCACGCTGTCCATGCTGATTAAGCGGACGCCGCTTTTCTGCCCTCGGACTCTCAGCAGCACGCCACGAACTTTGCCGTCGCGGAGGAGATTATAGAGCGTGCCTCTTTTGATTCCAAAAACGCGGGTCACGTCAGCGATCCGCCCGAACTCCAGCTGAGCGCTGGTGAATTTGCCGGGTTGAACCGGCTCTGCTGTTTCTCGAACTGTCGTCATAACTTGTGTGTCGACTCGTCGGCATGTAAATCACGCCCTGACGAGTCAAATTAAGACAACGTTGAAACCCTGCTTTCCTTTAACCCCTTTTTCGATAAAGCTAAAGAGCCTGCAATGTTTTTCCGGCGAGTTTGTCGCGGTCAATTTTATTCTTACCCCACTTTACGACCCGCTCAATTTCCTGTTTGGCTAAGGTGTTGGCCCTCGTCCAGGCTGCGTCGTTTTCAAAATTCTTACCCAAGCCTTTTATGGCGTCAGTGTGGTCCTGGGCGTTGAAGCGGTTGCCCTTGTAGGCCAGAAGCAACCGGTAGGCACCCAACGCTTTCAGACTGGCAAGCAGTTGGGTCTTCCGGCTGCCCCTTCCGGATGGCTTCGGTGTTGGCGTGACACGTGGACGTGAATCTCTAGGATCACCCTTTGGCCGATGGTCTTTTAGCCATTCAGTGAATCCTTTTATCAGGGTGTCATCCGGCAAATGCCAGGGAATTTCGAATAACGCCAAATCGCTGAGGTCTGTGTGCGAGAATAGTGTGGAAATTTTGGTCCATGCCCATTTTTCGGGAGCCTCCTTGTCCGAGAATATTTTTTGGAGGTCACTGATAGGCCGATGTATGACTCCGTAAAATGCGGCGGGCGGAGGAAACGTGTTTGGGGCATTCGCAGGTGGCTTGGTTTGTCGTCGCAGGCGACGAAAAGGCACTTTGGGCCATTCCGGATGGAAATCGTAAGCGATTGGCGGAATCGGTTGTGTCAGGCCTTCCCAAAGGGTTCGATCAACCTTGGCTGCGAATTTCCGCGCAAAATCAGGGTGGTTCTTGCGAGACTTTTCCACGGCATTGCGGAGTGCGGTATCCTCCCTTTGATATTCATAGACGAAGCAATCCCACAAATCCTCGTCTCTCAGTTTCTCGCCTCGGAAATCCCAATCTTCGGGTTTTAATTCTGACAGGGTCCAGTTGTAAGGCATTCGCAAGTGTGGGTTCGACTCCCAGATTCAACTACTCCGCAACGTCCGCATTCGATAGCACATCTGGCAACTTGTCCAATGCGACACGTTTTGTGTCCGCGTCAATGTGTGTGTAGTTTCGGCTCACAGCTGCACTTTCGTGCCCCACAATGTCCCGCGCCACCACGTCGCTCACGCCAGCGTTTTTCAGGAGACTTGTAGCGGTGTGCCTCAAGGCGTGAAATGAAATGTCGCTCAACTTCCGCCGTGCGCTACGCCCAGATTTGCCCTCCTTCTTTCGGTGATCACCGCGTGATTGCACGAGGCCAGCGGAAGCCATCAGTTCGTAAAACTGATTCGAGAGCCAGCTAACGGTCTTTCCTTGGAATGAGGGACAGAGCGCGGCCTTTGGATCGTCACCAGCGGGCAAACTTTCAATGTGGGTCAGAAGTGGCTTTGCCAGTGGCAGGATTTGGACGCGCCCGGTTTTTTGTGTTCGGATCGTCAATTCTTTCGTTTGCAAGTCGAGGTTGGCCCAAGTGAGTGATTGAATGTCTCCCAAGCGCAGGCCGGTGTATGTGCCAAACAAAACGGCGGTTTTCCAATCGTCGCCACACACTGCCAGCAGTTTCTTCAACTCAGCCAAAGTGAAGGCACGTCGCTCGTGCCGGTCGCCGTTCGTATCGAGATTGTCTACGAGCCGGGCCGGGTTGCGGTCGAAAATGCCCTGCTTGACGGCTTTCTCCAAGCCGACGCGTATCACCTTCAGGTGTGTGTTAACGGTGGCAGGGGCAACGCGGCTTTGTAAATGGTCACGGTATCGCTCCACGTCTTCGGCTTTGAGCGCCGCAAGGTTGCCGCTAGACTTTCCATTCAGGAAGTTCAGAAACGTGGTTACAATGCCATTGTAGCGCGTATATGTGCCCTCCGACTGCTCGGCCTCGAACGCCTTCAGCCAAGAGGCAAAGTGTTCGCGCACACTCTTACGCTCAATCGGTGCTCCAGATTCGGCCATGATCTCGCCGACAACACGCTCAATGACGCGCCGGGCTTTTTCTTCGGTGATATTCCCCGTCCGTGCTTGATCTTCAACGCTCTGGATTTTCGCACAGATACGCTCTGCTTCCCTTTTGTTCCGGGTAAGACTGGACTTTGTGCGTCGCTTCCCGTGGCGGTCGGTGTAGTAGCAGAGCCAGTTAGGGCTGGCGGGGGTTCGGTGGACAGTGGCCATAAGGTGCTACAACTATGCCCTACAACGGACAGGATTGTCAAACATGTTCAAGAAAGCCTGTTTTTAGGCCGTGTCCGAGTGATCCTCCATCGTCAATCGCCACGTGGGTTCGATTCCCATCACCCGCTCCAGTCCGCAGTTGAATCCGAGGTCATCCTTCCGCTTGTATTTTCCTCCGCTTCGGGCATAACCACTTATGCGGTCAATGCCTCTGAGGAACAAGTATGAGCGATAATATTTCTGATTCATCAATGCCCCGGCGGAAATTCCTGAAGTTATCCGCTGCAACCGTCGGCACAATGACCACTTTCGCGAGTGGAAACGAAGGGTTGAACGCAGCGACTGCGGAAGGACACTCCGCATCCAAAACTTCGCATGGCCGAAAACGACGAGCAGAGCGCGCCTTCAATTCCGAATATTCGGGTGAGTTCTTAAACTACGTTGCGCTTCCGTTGGGCGGCATTGGCGCCGGGATGATCTGTCTCGAAGGGACAGGCGCTTTGTCACACGTTTCACTGCGGAACCGGCCGGAGCTTTTCAATGAGCCATGCGTTTTTGCCGCGCTCTCGATCAAAGGCAATCGTGATCTGGCGCGAGTTTTGGAGGGGCCGGTGCCGAGCCGAAAGGTTTTTGGTCCGCCGGGAACGGCCAATGGCGCGGGCGGTACAACCTACGGTTTGCCACGCTTCGCCACCGCGAGTTTTAAGACGCGGTTCCCGTTTGGCATCATCACCCTGGCCGATCGGGCCGTGCCGCTTCAGGTAACGATTACCGGCTGGAGTCCGTTTGAACCCGGCGACCCGGACAATTCCAGCCTGCCCGTTGCCGGACTCGAATATCATTTTACGAATCATTCCCGACATACAGTCGAGGCCGTCTTTTCATTTAATGCGAGGAATTTCATGGCCATCGGAAGCAATCCTCAAGCAGTCAGACCCATCGAAGGCGGCTTTATTCTTTGGGGGGGAGCCGCGAAGGAGCACCCATGGGAAGAAGCAGCTTTTTCGGCGACCGTTACGGAAACAGAAGCGAAGGTGAACCACGCATGGTTTCGCGGTGGCTGGTGGGATCCATTGACCATGGCCTGGAAGGACGTTGCAGACTCGGCATGCTATGAACGCCCGCCGGCTATGGAGGGCGGACCGAGTCCGGGCGCGACTATCTTCGTGCCTTTCCAGGTCAAGGCCGGATCGTCAAAAACAATTGCGTTACGGCTGGCATGGTATTCGGGGAAAACAAACCTGCACATCGGAAAAGATCCGGCGGGAAGCGCAGGCGGATCAGACACGCCCGAAAATTTCCGGCCGTGGTACGCCAGCCGGTTCACCGACATCAACAGCGTCAGCTTTTATTGGAAAGACCATTATGACGAGCTGCGGAAGAAGTCGTTGCGGTTCAGCGATTGTTTTTACGACTCGACCTTGCCGCCAGAAATCATCGAGGCGGTTGCGGCGAACCTGACGATTCTTAAATCGCCGACCGTCCTTCGACAAACTGACGGAAAACTTTGGTCGTGGGAAGGTTGCAACGACAATTCCGGCTGTTGCCACGGTTCCTGCACCCATGTCTGGAATTACGCCCAGGCAATTCCACATTTGTTTCCGAGCCTCGAACGCACATTGCGCGAGACGGAATTTGGCGTATCGCAAAACGAAGCAGGACATCAGCAATTTCGCAGTTCCCTGCCGATTCGGCCGGTGGAACATGATTTTCACGCCGCGGCGGACGGACAACTTGGCGGCATTATGAAAGTTTTCCGCGAGTGGCGAATCAGTGGCAATACCGAATGGCTGCGCGGACTCTGGCCCAAGGTCAAGCGCAGTCTCGACTATTGCATCGAGACCTGGGATCCCTCTCACAAAGGCTGGGTCGAAGAACCGCATCATAACACCTACGACATCGAGTTCTGGGGTCCGGACGGAATGTGCACCAGCTTCTATCTCGGTGCGTTGCAGGCGGGCGTGTTAATGGGAAAGGCGCTCGACGATGAGACGCCGCTTTACTCGGAGTTGCTCGCTCGAGGAACGCAAAAAACCGAATCAGAGCTGTTCAATGGCGAATATTTCTTCCAGCGCGTCGAATGGAAAAATTTGCGCGCCCAGAATCCGATGGAAAACAAAAGCATGGTCGGCAGCTATTCGCCTGAAGCCCGGGCGATTTTCGAGAAGGAAGGCCCGAAATACCAATACGGCAATGGTTGCCTTGCGGACGGCGTGCTCGGTTCCTGGCTGGCGTTGGTTTGCGGTGTTGGCCAGGTTCTCGACTCAAAAAAAGTGGCCAGTCATTTGCGAGCCGTTCATCATCATAATCTCAAACAAGATCTATCCGAGTATGCGAATCCCCAACGTCCAACATACGCGTGCGGTGATGAGGGGGGCTTGCTGCTTTGCACCTGGCCGAAAGGCGGGGAACTCTCGCTGCCGTTTGTTTATTCCAACGAAGTCTGGACGGGAATCGAATATCACGTCGCTTCGCATTTGATGCGAATGGGAATGATCAAGGAAGGACTGGAAGTAGTCCGCACTTGCCGCGCCCGTTACGATGGCCTTACTCGCAATCCGTTCAATGAATATGAATGCGGTCATTGGTATGCCCGCGCGATGTCCTCCTATGCCTTGCTATTCGGCATGAGCGGCGCCCGCTATGATGCAGTCGAAAAATTGCTTTATCTCGATCCTTCGATTAAAGGCGACTTCCGATGTTTTCTCTCAACCGCAAGCGGATACGGCACTGTTGGCGTTAGAAAAGGAAAGCCATTTTACGAACCGAAAACTGGCGCGACCGAGATTCGCGAAGTTGTATTCCACGGAAAGCGCAAGAGACTTCACATATAATTGCCTTGTAGGCGAGCGTCCTGGCGAGCCGTTTGAACGAGACTTGAGCTTCGAGCACTCGGCTCGCGGGGACGCTCGCCCCACCTATGTTACTCCCCTTGTCGCCTTTCCGCGGGGGGCGGACTTGGGCTCGTAGAAAAAAGAACCACTTTCCAACGGCCACTACTTTGTTTTTTCCAGACTGTTACGTACTTGCTGTGCTTAATTTGCGGTTTCTCGTCAGGTCCTTTACCTTGGAAAACAGCTGTTCCCCAGGTAAAACCCATGTCCCCGCTCTTTGCAACGTCCGCGGCAGTGGGCTGCCAGGTGAGAAACCCCTGCGGCCCCGCGGAAAGATGAATTTTAATCGCGTCGCGTCCACGTATTGGCGGCTCGCCCGCGGAAAGGCTGACGCCATCCGCCGCAAAAAAATCGTAAAACGCCTGGGCTGCGCCCTTTTCTTCAGAGGTTCGTGAGAATACCTGGTCCGTTTCCAGCAAGGCATTGCGTTCGCTCTCCAGATTGATTTCGGCGGATGCTCGCGGCGCAGGCAGCGCCGGATTTGGCATGGCTGCGTTCGTTGCGGTCTGTTGCGGAGTAGTTCCTTTTTCGGCAGAAGCGGATGGATTGCGCGAAAGGTTTGAACATCCCAAAAAAACCAGCACAGTCGCGAGCAGAATCAAGTGAATCGAACGGAGGATCAATTTGCCATTTGCAATTTTCATTTTTCAATTTGCAATTCGCTGCACCCTACGCCCCTCAATTCATTTCGTTCATGCGTTGACGGCTCAGAGAGACATTCAATGCGTTCGACGATGTTCAAGCAACCACTGGTATAGTTTCGGATTTTTGTAAGTCTCGGTCCAGGCGTCATGGCCGGCTTCGGGATATACTGTCAGCTTTACTTCTTTAACACCGAGGCGTTTTGTGAGTTCCACCATCCGCTCGGTTTCGCTGAGCGGCACAACGGGATCCTTGGCGCCATGAAAAGCCCAAATTCCGAGGCTGCGCAGCGCCTCCGGTTTGTCGCGGCTTGACAAGAACGGAGATATGAATTCGCCCCCGCCGCAGATCGGAACAATGGCTGCAAATAATTCCGGATGGCTCAATCCCAGGCTCCAGGTCCCATAACCGCCCATGCTTAAGCCAGTGAGATAAATCCTGCTCTTGTCCACCGCATAGTTGCGCGTGATTTCATCGAGTAACGGCAACAGTTTGTCATTGGACCAAATCCGGCCCTCAGGACATTGCGGCGAAACGACGATGAAAGGAAAATCTGCCTTTGACATCACGTTTTTGGGTGGACCATGCGTCGCTACTTTCCAGACATCATTTCCTCGCTCGCCCGAGCCGTGCAGGAATAGAATCAGCGGCCAACGTTTTTCCGATTTCGCGTCATAGCCTTGGGGCAGAAATAACAAATAATTGATTTCCAGATTTTCTTCTCTCTTGAGCCGCAGATGCTTGGCCATTTGATTTGGTCGTGGATTGTTTGAAGTCGATTCTGTTGTACTGCATCCCGTGAATATTATGGCGCTGAGCCCCAATGCCAACGCCTGGCTCGTAAGGATCCATTTCAAGCCAACAGAGTATTTGATCATTTCGACTTTCGAATTTCGAATTTCTCGTTCACATTAACTTTAACTTTGGCAGGTCCTGCGAATCCACAAGCCCGACCGGTTGGTGCTTCGCGTTCACCACAATCAAATCGTCTATGCTGTGCTGGTCGAACATTTTCAGCGCTTCCATCGCCAAGGCATCTTCGCGAATGCAGATCGGATGAGGAGTCATGACCGCCTTTAAAGTCTGCTTCAATAGATTCTCGTCGGAAGCCATACACCGGCGAAAATCGCCATCCGTAAACACCCCAACAAGTTTCCCTTTTCCGTTTACCACGCTCAAGCTGCCGGATTTCGCACGCGTCATCACCATTAACGCATCCTTTATCGTCATATTTTGGTCGGCAACAGCATTTCTCGGCCCGGTCCGCATGATATTCGCCACATGCGTCAGCAGAGCGCGTCCAATCGCCCCCGAGGGGTGCAATCGGGCGAAATCCTTTTCTTTAAACCCGCGCGCCTTCAAAACCGCCATAGCGAGAGCGTCACCCAGAACCAGCATGGCAGTCGTGCTCGAGGTCGGCGCCAGATTGAACGGACACGCCTCCTTCGGCACCCGGACATTCAACACGATATCGCTGTATTGAGCCAGCGACGATTTCGGCCCGCCAGTGACCGCGATAATTTTTACCGAAAAGCGCTTCAAAGCGGGCATCAGATTCAGCAATTCCTCCGATTCTCCGGAATAGCTAAGTGCCAGGATTAGATCTCCATCATTGATGATGCCGAGATCTCCATGTAATGCATCAACGCTATTTAGAACCACACTGGTCGAACCAGTGCTTGTCAGCGTCGCTGCTATCTTGTGGCCCACATTCCCAGACTTGCCTATGCCGACAATGACGATTTTCCCACGGCGGCGGAGCACTTCGGTAATCAGATCGACAGCTTCATCGAAACGGCCGTCCAGCCGCGATTGAACAGTTCGAAGCGCCGCCAATTCAATGGCGAATACCCTTCGTCCCTCTGCTAAATGACTCACGAATTGAGGATGACGGGAAGCGAATCAGAATTCAATCTTCGTCCATAAGGCAATTGATGCGTGAAATTCACGCAAAAGGCGTGAAATTCACGCATTTCGCGACGCTGCCAAATGTAATTTCTGCGTATTTCAGCCAAAAATCATGATGGCATCGTCATTGCTAAAGGTTGATAGTGAATGATGTTGACTCCGCATTCGGTCATCAATAAAGTCTGCGGGCTGTCACACAAAACCAAACCAAAAACCAGTAGAGTCTATGAAATACTTCCGGAAACAGTTACGGGCTTTCACTCTCATCGAGTTGCTAGTCGTAATCGCGATTATCGCAATATTGGCGGCCATGTTGCTGCCGGCTCTGGCCCGCGCCAAAGCGCGCGCTCAGCGCATTAACTGCGTCAATAACCTGAAACAGATCGGCGTTGCATTCCGCACGTGGGCGCTGGATAACTCGGATTCTTATCCAATGAGAGTCACTGCGGCGGCTGGCGGTTTTTCCGATTGGCTTGGCCAAAGAAATCTTGCGAATGGTGGCTTCGGTGCCACCGGCGCAGCCACGTCAAAGGGCGCTGGCGGATACTTTGGCTGCATGTCAAATGAGTTGAGCACTCCCAAGATCCTGATCTGCCCCGCTGAATCTGACAGCCATGGAGCAGCCAGCACGTTCGCGGGATCAGTTCCCCCCAACAGCGCAAATACTACGCCCTATACCAACGATTTGAATGTGAGCTATTTCGTTGGTGTTGATGCCCAGGATACCTTCCCGCAAATGTTGCTGGATGGCGACCATAACATGGGCGACAATGGCAATCCCCCGACCACTGCTTTCCAATGGGGAACACCAAATCAAAGGTGGTTTGTCTATATGGGCACCAACTGGGGCGGCGGCAACGGCCCGGGTTGGGTGGACAATATGCATGCAAAGCAGGGCAATGTTGGCCTGGCTGACGGTAGCGTGCAACAATTGAGCCGAAGCAAACTTCAGGAAGCCCTGCGGAATTCGAGCGATACGGGCAATAGTACCGGAGCCACAGCTCAAGCATGCGCCGGTGCACAAGGCCAGAACATCAATCGTTTGCAGTTCCCATAATCTCGAAAGAAATTTAGTTCATCGAAGGGGCATCCTCGCGGATGCCCTTTCGCTTTTTTGGAAGCGCTCACGCGATGATGGCAAGCCTCTCAAAGGGGCAAAGAAAGGGCATTTTGATTCCTCTAGACTCAGCAATATTATGAGGGAATGTTGCTGGTGAACTTTCTTCTTTGCGGCCTTCGCGTTCTTGGCACGAGCATTCCTCTCTGCGGCTTGCTGCCCCTCGCTTTGGCCGCTACAGAAACGAACAGCCAAACTTCCGTTTTCAAATACGAAGAGCCCAAATCTCTCACCGCAACCATTTATTCTCCCGATCGTAAGACCGTCCTGTTCAGGTTCTCCCGCCATCTGACCCGCTCCGGCACAAAACTCGAGGCCGTTCGCGAATACTCCTATCCGGAGGGCAAATTGGCTGCCCGCGAGCGCGTAGCGTATGAAGGTGATGATTTGCGTCTTTGCGAATTGGAAGAGCTGCAGACCGGCGGATTCGGCCGCGCCACAATTAAGCCGGACCCCGACGTCCCAAAAAAGCTGCGCCTGTATTTCGAATACTCCAAAGACTCCACCTCGCAGGCCAATCCCTCGCGAAGTTCTGAAAGCTTACAAAAGAACATCTTGAACAATGATATGGTCGGACCGTTCCTCGCTTCCAATTGGGACGCCTTGATGAAAGGTCAGGTGGTGAAATGCCGTTTCATCGTCATACCCCGTACAGAAACAGTAGGATTTAGATTCGTTAAAGAATCGGAATCCCAATGGCAGGGCAAGTCAATCGTGACCCTCAAAATGGAGCCGACCAGCCCCGTCATTCGGGCGCTCGTGACCCCTTTACATTTCAAAATCGAAAAAGAAGGCGCGCATCGCGTGCTGGAATATTCGGGACGAACAACGCCTAAAATAAAATCCGGCGGCAAGTGGTCAGATCTCGATGCTGTAACTGTATTCGACTGGTAAATGACATCTGCCAACTTCGCGAATTGGCGCTAATAAAAAAGCCATTTCGATTCGCGTAAATTCGCGGATGCTCCTCTACTTTCCCGCCGGTCCATAGCCCTTCGCCGGCGTCCCATCGCCATTAAGGTGTCCGGTCGCCCATAACACCCCGTGACTCACAAGATCGAGATAACGAGGATCTTCAACCGTGGCGTTATTATGCCCAATTGTCGTGCTGAAAACGTGCGTCTTTTTCGGTCCATACAGATTGGTCCAAGCGACTACGTAGTCGTTGGTCTTGGCGCTGCCATCGCGGCCCTTGACCACCTGTGTTCCACGCGCAATCTCGTGCGCTCCCTCAAACACGTGAATGTTATTGTAATGTTCTTCCTTGATCGTCGTCCAATCGCTCAATCCTTTGGCAATCGAGCCCTTCGAGTCAGTAAAATGAATTGCAATCGGCTCTTGCGGACCGTGGCCGCTGGATTGCAAACCGAGATATTCAAACCAATATCCATGCGGCGTGCCGGGAGTCACCGGCTCGTTGGGATTCCCGATACGATAGCAATGCATTGCGCAGTGCAAATTGACCGCAGGAATACCGTCGCGATGCGGCTTCAACACACCCTCAACTTTATCAGGCTCGGAAATATCCGCGGCGCACTCGTCGTGAATTACCAGGTCATAACCCTTCGCATAATCAGGATTGCCGAGAATCGCTAAAGGCGGTTTGGTGCTGGAGTCATCCGTGTGGATCTGATCGACAACCGCGTTGACCCGTTCTTCAATGCCTTTCTTAAGAATATCCTTTTGTTTCGCGTAATCATGACAGCAACCGCCGGTAATCAGCAAAATGCGGATCGGCGCTGGCGCAGAAAAGGCAAGCGATGCTGTCAGTAAGAAAGTAGCTGCGACGGTTAAGCGGAAGCAGGTGTGTTTTGTCATACCGATCTTTTGAGTCAGCCTCCAGAACTTGTCGAGCGCTAAATTTTCGCCGGAGAGCGCCCGTCCTCGGGCGCAGCGACACTCACCGATTCAGAGCTTGCTGCACCGAGGACGGCGTCTCCGACTCATCAATTTACAAGCAGGACACGGTAGTATCGCTGCGGCACACCAGCCAGGCCAGAATCCACCTTTAATACATTGGTGTTTGTCGCCGTGACATCACTCCCGAGTGGTTGCCAAACCGGATCGGAAAGGTTCGTTTTGTATTCAACGCGATACGTCAGTCCGACGCTGGCGCTCCAGTTCAGGGTTATCGAGCCATTGGCCACGTCGAATTGCGGTCGAGCTAGTGAAGGCGGGGATAATACCCCAAAGAACCGCAGCACATCCGACATGTATGCATCCCGCGCCGCTGAATTGGTGATCGTCTCAAAAGGAAATCCGAAATTGACAATCTTTCCACCGCCTAACGACCCATCATATTGTACGGCTGCAGTCCCGCCAATTCCGCCCACGTACGAAACAGCTGACACGCTACCATTCGTCGGTGTGAGAACATCCGGAAAATCTACGTTGTAAGTCCCTCGCGTGCCATTATCGAATCCGCTCGCGGGGTTGCCCGCGAATATGCCGCCCGCGACTGGAGTAAAAGCATACGTATTAGCATCGTCATTGAAATAGGCAGCCCGAAGCTGGTTATGGTAGAAATCTCGATCAGCGGCGGCAGGCCCACTCGCACGATCGAGATCCCACGCGATTTCAGAACCGGACAAAAACAAATTCCCACCAGAACTGAGATAGCTAGTCACGAGTGATTGTTCAACCGATGAAAACGTTTCGTCCGCCGTCGATTCCTCCCCCAGAAGCCAGACGACGGCTGGATAATTCACCAAAGACACAGTTCCATCGATTACAGCGTTGTGATTTGCCGTTTCAAATATCGCTCCGCTGATGTTCTGTCCTGCAATGGCGCAAAATCCATGATTGGTGCAAGCTGGATTTTCTGTAATCTGGAACTGCCAGCGATCATCGCCATCGACCATCAGGACGCGCGGTGAACCACCTGCCTGCGCACCGTAGATGCGGGAGGCCTTGCTTTCGCCTCCCGTGCCGACGACCGAAACTTTGTAATATTTCTTCGTCCCCGGTGTAAGGCCGCTATCCGTGTAAGTCTGAATATTGGCCGGGAGATTGATTGGCGTGGAGAAGTTCACTCCATTCGAACTGGAATAAAGTCGATATCCAGCGCGAACGAATTTTTTATCAGACCAGTCAATCTTCAGTGAAGTGCCGTTGGCCTGGCTGCTCACACGCGTTAACTCTGGACTGATCGGAACACCACGCGCCGTCAAAAGCACGACCGAATCATCCATCCCTTGCCTCGTCGCTGCCTGGTCAATGCTGGTCTTATTTGCGATCAATGAGAATAGATACACCTGCCCGTCATATTTGTTTGCAACATACCCGCTGAGCGCGATTGAGATACTTAACGAACCTGTCTTCGCATGTACCGCTCCGGTGCTGTCCGTCCCGCACATTCGCGAACTGATCGTTCCATCCGTGCAACTGATCGGCAACCCATCGTCCCACGATGGATACGCGCCGAGCATGTAACGAATCATCGAAACTGTCTGCCGCGCGCTGAAACGATTTCCATGTGACAAACCCGAACCGTCGTTCATCACGATTGCATTGGTGCTCACACCTGCGGTGTTATTCATCCAACGCAAGACTTGAGTTGCGCCCGCCGCAAACGAGTCAACACCGCCGAACTTGTAGCCCAGATGCCGGCAAAGCGCATCCGCCATCACATTATGGCTCACTTTGAGCAGCGGAATGCAGGCGATATCCAGTCGCAGCGGTTTGCCGCTATACGTTAGATTTGTGGAGTAATACGTATAAAACAGCGCGCCGGGCGCATTGAAGCCCGTCTGTCCGACCGGAATTCCGGAAATCGTCAGCCCCTGAGCCTGAAGGGCTGCTACAAAATTCGTCGATGCAACACGATTATAGCCGAGCTGATTTGAACCATCGTGATTACTCGCATCTGTCGAACTCAGGTCATAGAAACAACAGCCGTAACATTGAACATTGCCGGTGACATTCGTTACACCAAGGGCTTTAATTCTGCTCGCAATGTAATCCAACGGCGCGCGAGGATTTGCGAAAACGTCGTCATTCCAGGTCGGATCATGCTCGCAAACGAGATTGAGATCGCCCGTAAGCACGCCGCCGGCGAGGCTGCCGTTAATATAGATTCTGGTCTGAAAAGCGTAATTGGTCCCGAGCAGCCCGAACGCCGCAGATGTCGTAAAGATTTTCGTATTGGAAGCTGGAGCGAGGCCGGTCGTAGGATTCCGCTGATAATAGATCACCGAGCCATCCCGATTTTCAACCAGAATCGTCCAGCTATTGGCAGAGACGGCGGATCGTGCGAGAATGGCATCAATCTGATCGGGAATGGTCTGTGCAAATCCGGGATCTTGAAATAGTAAGACCGTTGCCGTCGCGATGAATGCGCAAAATTTGTTCATTTCAATCGGCGCACTTTAGAACAGACCTGTCAATGGCGAAAGTCACATAAACTTGTCATTGCAATATGGAAGTCAGCGAATTGGTTCAATGCCCGTTTTGCGGCCAAAGCTTCGAACTTGTAATCGACACAAGCCTTTCGAAGCAGCAGTTTACGACCGATTGTGAAGTATGTTGCCGCCCATTTGAAGTCTTTGCTGAATGCGAACCGGGCGAAATCTTGAGTCTTGAAGTGCAAGGATAACGATCAAATTCGTTGTATCATTTCCCACATCCCGCACCTACAATCCGCCCGAAAATGAATTTGCATCCAAACCAAATTTTGTGGGTTTACATAATAATTTTGGTGATCGGAGGATTGATTGGTTACCTCAAGGCGAAGAGTAAAATCTCGCTGATCATGTCTGCAGCGTTTGCAGCTGCGCTGAGCCTTTGCGCTGCCGGCATCGTATTCCAATATTACATGGCGGACATTTTACTCGCTCTTCTAATCGTAGTTTTTGCGATGCGAGTGGCGAAAACAAAAAAATTCATGCCTGCCGGTTTGATGCTGGTGATTACAATCCTTGCTCTTGCCTTGCGCCACGTCAGTTTCCGGTAGGGCCGACTGCTGCTTCAAGGGATTGCCTGCCTTTACGAAATCTTAACGTCTTCTGTTCAGGTCTTGATTAGGGAGAGTACCGCGACATAGCCCATAGTGATGGCACAAAGCGCTACCCAATTGGCTTAGCGCAAGCGAATCGAGCTAATTAGTGCCGAACTTATGCTGGACCTGGTTTTCATTGGAATTGTCATTCTGTTCTTCGTCGTGAGCGGCCTTTACGTACGCTTCTGCGAGAAGCTTTAGGAGAGATTATGGAAACCATTATCGCAGCAATCGTCGCTATCCTTTTGTTCGCGTACCTGCTGGTCGCGATGCTTCGCCCTGAAAAATTCTAATCTTTGGTTATGCAATCTTCTGGCTGGCTACAATTGGCTCTTTTTGTCATCGCACTAGCGATTATCACTAAGCCGATGGGGCTTTACTTAATCCAGGTCCTGGATGCGAACAGCAAGACCTGGCTCGATCCGGTTTTTCGTCCCCTTGAACGGGTCACCTATCGTCTTATGGGGATAGACCCCCAAAAGGAGCACGATTGGAAACAATACACCATGGCAATGCTGCTCTTCAGTTTGGCTGGGTGCTTGTTTACCTACGCAATTTTGCGACTCCAGCAGATTTTGCCGTTGAATCCGCAGAATTTGGGAGCCGTGAACGAACATCTTTCGTTCAATACTGCAACCAGTTTCATCACAAACACGAACTGGCAGAGCTATGGCGGCGAATCGACGATGTCGTATCTCTCCCAGATGTTAGCCCTTGCTTTGCACAACTTCACTTCTGCAGCGACTGGCACCGCCATTGCCGCGGCTCTGGTGCGGGCGATTGCGCGGCACTCGGGCAAAACCATCGGCAATTACTGGGCGGACCTGGTTCGCATTACCTATTACCTGCTGATTCCAATTTGTCTCGTGTTTGCAGTCTTTCTGGTTTCACAGGGCATGATCCAGAATTTCAAGCCGTACACAAAAGCCAAACTTACGGAGCCGTACACAATCCAGGTCGCAAAAACGGATGATAAAGGCCACCCGGTAACCACGAACATCGCCGTCATGGTTCAAGTTCCCAAACTCGACGCGCAAGGCAAACCCGTTCTGACCAACAGCATAGCGGTCATGATGGATGTGCCGAAGCTTGATGAAAAAGGCCAACCGGTAATGACCAATGCACCAGTAATGGTCGATCAAAAAGTCGAAGAACAAGTGATCGCACAAGGCCCCGTTGCCTCGCAGGTCGCAATCAAAATGCTTGGCACGAACGGTGGCGGATTTTTTAACGCGAACGCGGCGCATCCATTTGAAAATCCAACGCCGCTTTCCAATTTCATCCAAATGCTTTCGATCTTCGCCATCGGCAGCGGCCTGACTTATTACCTCGGCCGGATGGTGAAAAACCAAAGGCATGGCTGGACCGTTTGGGCGACGATGATGACCCTGTTTCTCGCCGGAACCTTGTTTTGCTGGTGGGCCGAAGCCAAAGGCAACCCGATTCACCATCAGCTTGGCCTCGCCGTGGCTGACGGCAACATGGAAGGAAAAGAAGTCCGCTTTGGCATCTTCAATTCAGCATTGTTCACAACCGTTACAACTGACGCTTCCTGCGGCGCGGTAAACGCTATGCACGACTCATTCACCGCACTGGGCGGTCTTGTTCCGCTGTTCAATATGCAACTCGGTGAGATCGTCATTGGCGGCGTCGGTGCCGGTCTTTATGGCATGCTCGTGTTCGTCATCGTCGCCGTATTCATCGCTGGCCTCATGGTCGGGCGCACACCTGAATATCTCGGCAAAAAAATCGAATCTTATGAGGTCAAGATGGCGATGTTGGCCTTGCTGGTCCTCGCGCTTGATATTCTGGGATTCTCTGCATGGTCAGTCGTCAGCGGATGGGGCAATGCGGGTCTGAATAACAATGGACCGCATGGTTTGAGCGAAATGCTATACGCCTACTCGTCCGCCACCGCAAATAATGGAAGCGCTTTTGCAGGCCTCACCGCCAATGCTCCGATGTGGGATACGACCCTCGGCATTGCGATGCTGATTGGCCGTTTCCTGATGATCGTTCCAATCCTCGCCATGGCCGGATCACTCGTGAAGAAGAAGATCGCACCCCCAGGCGTCGGCACATTCCCAGTTGCTGGCGGAACGTTTTTCGTTCTCTTGATTGGCACTGTGTTGTTGATCGGCGCGCTCAATTTCCTTCCCGCGTTGACGCTGGGACCGATTGTTGAGCACTTCCTTAATGCACAGGGAAAACTCTTTTAACAATCACGTATCATGACCCAGAATCCTCCTTCTCTCTTTGATTGGAACATCGTTGGTCCCGCCATCGCGGACTCATTCAAAAAGCTCCACCCGCGCTGGATGATCAAGAATCCGGTCATGTTTGTGACCATGGTGGGGGCAGCGCTGACAACGGTCGGCTTTTTTACCACTGCGTCTGGTCTGCGGGGATTCGTTGCTCAATTGGCCATTTGGCTCTGGTTCACTGTGTTGTTCGCCAACTTTGCCGAAGCGGTCGCCGAAGGGCGCGGTAAAGCACAGGCTGCCAGTTTGCGCAAGGCGCGCAAAGAAACCGTCGCGCGGCGTTTGCGCAACGACAAAGAAGAAAAAATTCCGGCCCCGGAATTGCAAAAGGGCGACATCGTCGTATGCGAAGCCGGGGACGTCATCCCTGCCGATGGCGACGTTATCGAAGGTATCGCCAGTGTGGACGAAGCCGCCATCACTGGCGAATCCGCACCAGTCATCCGCGAAAGCGGCGGCGATCGTAGTGCCGTCACGGGTGGAACGCGCGTTCTTAGCGATCGTATTGTCATTCGCATCACCATGGAAAAAGGCAGCGGCTTTCTCGATCGTATGATTGCATTGGTCGAAGGCGCGCAACGCCAAAAGACCCCGAACGAAATCGCTCTGACGATCTTGCTTTCCGCGCTGACACTTATCTTCCTGTTGGTCTGTATCACCTTGAAACCATTCGGGATCTATTCTGCGATCGATTTCTCGATTCCCGTCTTAATCGCGCTCATGGTCTGCCTGATTCCTACAACCATAGGCGGCCTTCTCAGTGCTATCGGTATCGCCGGAATGGATCGGGTGCTTCAACGCAACGTTCTCGCCATGAGTGGCCGCGCCGTTGAAGCAGCCGGTGACGTAGATGTTCTCCTGCTCGACAAAACCGGCACCATTACACTCGGCAATCGCATGGCGACTGCTTTTCTTCCCGCTCCCGGCCTGAAACCCGAACGATTGGCCGACGCTGCTCAACTCGCATCGCTCGCTGATGAAACACCGGAAGGCCGCAGCATCACCGTTCTTGCCAAGCAACAATTCAATCTCCGTGCACGTGAAGTCGCCGAGCCACACGCCAAATTCATACCTTTTTCTGCCCAAACGCGCATGAGCGGCGTGGACTTTTTTGACGGTGAACAATCACGTGAACTGGCAGGGCGCAGTGGGCCAGCTCAGCTTGGGCTCCCCACCGCGCCGCTCAACGCACAACCCCGCGTCACTCGCTCCATCCGAAAAGGCGCAGCCGAAGCTATTAAAATCTATGTGGACGAACTTGGCGGCACATTCCCCAAAGAAGTCAGCCGGGGAGTAGACGAAATCTCGCGCACGGGCGGCACCCCGCTCGTTGTTGCTGAGGGAGGCGAAGTACTCGGCGTAGTTCAGCTCAAGGACGTCGTCAAAGGTGGCATCAAAGAACGATTCGCGCATTTGCGCAAGATGGGGATCCGAACCGTCATGATCACTGGTGACAATCCGCTAACGGCCGCAGCGATCGCTGCCGAGGCGGGCGTGGATGATTTCATGGCTCAGGCCACGCCTGAGCAAAAACTCAAGCGGATTCGGGAGGAACAAGCAGCGGGGCGCCTTGTGGCGATGACCGGTGATGGCACGAACGATGCCCCTGCCCTGGCCCAGGCAGACGTCGGCGTCGCCATGAACACCGGCACTCAAGCCGCCCGCGAGGCTGGCAACATGGTCGATCTCGACAGCAATCCAACCAAGCTCCTCGACATCGTCGAAATCGGCAAACAAATGCTCATCACCCGCGGTTCGCTGACTACTTTTAGTATTGCCAACGACGTCGCCAAATACTTCGCGATCATTCCCGCAATGATGATGACGACTTTTCCTGCCATCGCTCCGCTCAACATCATGCACCTCCACAGCCCAACCAGCGCGATCCTGAGCGCGGTGATCTTCAACGCTCTCATCATCATCGCTCTGATTCCCCTCGCATTACGCGGTGTTAAATACACGCCCATCGGTGCGCTTGCCACGCTGCAACGCAACCTCCTCATCTACGGCATCGGCGGCGTCATCTTTCCCTTCATCGGCATCAAGCTGATCGATGTAATTATCACTGCGCTGAGGCTGGTTTAGTTTCCCAATCACTGATTACCAATCACTGTTTTCATGAAAGACTTATTTGCAGAAATTCGAGGTGCGGTGATGTCCACCATCATTCTCGCTGTGGTTTGTTGCTGCATTTATCCATCGGTGGTTTTTGCCATCGCCCAGGCCGCCTTCCATGACAAGGCAAACGGCAGCCTCATCGTCGATAAGGATGGGACTATCCGCGGATCGAAATTGCTCGGGCAGGGCTTTACCGCCGAGAAATATTTTCACCCACGCCCCTCATCAGCCGGGAATGGTTATGACGCCGCCAACTCCAGCGGCAGCAACCTCGGCCCAATTTCACAAAAGCTGAATGACGCCATCAAAGACCGCATCGCCGCGTACCGTTCTGAAAACGGCTTGAAAGAGACCGATCCTGTTCCCGCTGACGCCGTAACTGCCTCCGGCAGCGGCCTCGACCCGCACATCAGCTTGCGCAATGCAGAAGTTCAAGTTCCGCGTGTTGCCAAAGCACGCGGCCTGGACGTTGAGAATGTCCACGCTTTGATAAAGCAATGTACGGACTCTCCCGATTTGGGTGTGCTGGGGGAACCAGGCGTAAACGTCCTGCAATTGAACCTTGCACTTGACGCGGCATCGAAAACGCAGCCCTAGCTTTCCTCAATCTGCGCCTTAAGTTCGAAACTAATTTCCCAACAACAGATACGGCTTGGAGATATCGGAACCCAAACCATAACGCGGGAAGGCTTTAAAGGAGAACGTGAAGGCGACGGAGTAGTCGTCAGAACCGACGGTGCTTTGGCGGACACGAAAGGTGAGAGCAGCCGTCCAACTGCGCATATCGCGATAGATACTGTAGGCCTGTTCTTGCATGCGGCCGTCGCGGGCTTCAAATCGATGCAGCGTGCGAAAGCCCCAATTTTCGTTTAACCGGAAATAAATAGTGCTGTTGAAAAGGTTATTGCCCGGTCCAAGCGAGGTCGGCGAAGTGCTTGGGTCGTCGCGCAAATAAAAATGGCCCAGGCTGACGCTCCAGACGTCATTTGGCTGTAGCGTGATAGTGTGAAACGCCATGCGCCAATGGTTATCGGCTATGTCATATCGATTGAGTGATTCAAAGGTGATCCAGGAACGAGGCTTAAAGGAAAGATCGGAATAGAGGTCCGCAAACGTGCTTTGGTTCCGGCGCGGTTGCAGACGCCAATCCGTGTAAAGATCCCAATTAACGACATTGCCAACCTCCCCTTTTCGTTTGGTTTGGAATTTGTTGTTGAGACCAAGGCGAATCACGTTCTGGCTGTCGATGGAATCGATGGCGTTGTAATCCGGATACTCGATCGGCAACAAACGCAAGCTGGGCAGTTCGTTATCGAATTGCGGAATGTCGTTGGTGCCATGTTCATTCGGTCTTGGAACGAAGACGTAATTGACCGAAGGCTGGATGATGTGGCGCAGGCCGTCTGCATCCAAAAGGCTACTATGAAATTCTGGCCAGACGCGCGAAGCTTTAAAGGTCACTTCCGCGCCCGTATTGAAAACGCCGCGAGTCACTTCGTCCGTCGTAGCGCCCGGGCCACTCGCGTCGCTGTAATACGTGAAGCGACCGCCGACGCGCGGCGTGAAATTCAGCCAGCCGAAAAAGGTCTCCGGCATAACGATTTGATGATAAGTGTCGGCACGGGCGGCCTCGTAGTTATTCGTGGAGACAAAGCTGTTGGTTTCCGCGAAAAGATGCCGGTAATAACCGGCTGAACTTTCGCTTTCATAATAGAACGGCGTATTCCAAAGCTGCTGGCGAAAACCCGTAAGGCGCAGATCGGGAAGGCGCTCGATAGTGTCCAGGAAATCGTTAACACGCGGCTGAACGTAAAGATCGAGGCTGAAATTCTTCCAAAGTTTGTCCACCTCGACAAATGTGCTTGGTTGTGGATTTTGCCGGTATTCAGTTTCGAAAAAGTCGTGAACGATGCCTAAATCTCCCTGGTAGCGGACTTGCGACCTTACGCTGAGGTCGTGCAAAGGCTCCGCTAGGTAGGAAAAGTGAAGGCGTTGCCGATTATTTGGCAGCGCGTTTGTAAGGTTGGCGTTCGGGTCATTGTCGTAAGTGTAATAGTATTTGAAGCTGCCTTCGCCCCAACGACCAAGATGGAAATTCAAATCCGGCCCCGCGCCGGGACCGCGGCGTTCGCGATAATCCAGGTGAACCTCGCCATCGAGTTGTGGGTTGAGAAACCAATGGTAGCTCGTCAACAGGAACGGCCCATAACTACTCCGATAGCCAGGTACGAAATTGAAGTTGTTCGGTCCTGCTGAAAGATCACGCGTGTAATAAGGAAAATAGAATATCGGCAGCGAACCAATGTAAAGCACACCGTGCTGGGCTTCGAGGCGTTGATTGGGAATAATTTTAAGATATTTTGCCCGAATTCTAATCAGGGGCTTCGCGACATCGTCGGTCGTGAAGAACGCATTCGTAGTGATATAGACTTTGTTGGTGATGTCGCCATGGAGGCCTTCACCCTCTACAAAAATCGGCGCTTTTCCTGTCCGGAACTGTTTGGCCTCCATTTGCTGGGTTTTGAAATTGTAATCCATGTGCTCGCCGACCCAGAGTTGCCCCAACTGCTGAATGCGAACATTCCCATCGGCAATCGTTTCACCGTTTTGAGTATCGACCCGCACTTTGTCCGCGGTCAGGACAACATTGCCGTACACAACGCGAACTCCGTTAGTCGCTTCCGCAATACTGGTTTGCCAATCGTATTCAACATAACCGTCCTCTGTGAGTGGAACGATCTCCCACCCTTGTTGATTGAGTTGTTGCGCGGAAAGATGGGTGCAGAAGATGCGCAGAGAAATCGCAAATGTGAGAATGAAGCGCAAACGTATCATCGAGCGCGGTGAGATAAGCAGAATGGGCGGAAGCTGCCAAGTGCAGGATTGAATGACGACGGGACACAACTGTACCGAAACAAGACGCCGCAATGATGTCCGCCCCACGGAAAAAGAATGGAATATTAATTGCTACCTCGCTCACAATGCCCGTACGAGTCGAATCTCGGCCTGAAAACGCTGCAAAAGGCGATTGGAGGCGGAGTCGGCAAACGGCGGCAGGACGTTTGGCGGTCTGGATTTTCCTCGCTTGTATATTTGCCGCGTTGCCGACGTTGACGGCTCGCGCCGAAGAAAATGTCGGAGCGTTCCCTTCAATTACCACAATTTCATTGAATCTCGGGTTGCTTCACAGTTTCTCGCTGCACCGGAAAGAGCAAGCGATGCGCTTGAATTTCGATTCGCGCTTCAGCAAAGGCTTAAAAGATCTGGCCGAGGAAAAGGGAGTGAACGACTCGGTTTCCAAATCGCTCCTTCGCAAACGACTTATCTGGCCAGGTGAAGGTCCGCGCGCCAAATTGCGTCCGGGATTCGGTGAGTTTTTCCATGGAGAAACCGTTGAGCCTTTGAGGTCAAGCGGAGCAGGCGTGGAAGATTCCCGGTATCTGTACGTCAAGTTCAGCTTCCGCTTCTGAACTGGGCTTTTCCTCTCGTCGTCGTCCTCGACCCGTTGTCGGTTAAGCAGCCGGACTATACTCCCCTAAAAAATCCCTCCGCCGTCCGGCAGGTCGCCTCGCTCAATTCCTCTAGCGAACACCCTTTTACTTGTGCTGCGACCTCCGAGATTTCCTTCACATACGCCGGCTCGCATCGTTTCCCGCGATACGGCACCGGCGCAAGATACGGACAATCCGTCTCCAGCATTAATTTGTCCATAGGCGTCGCCGCCATAGTGTCGCGAATATTCTGCCCATTCTTGAACGTAAGGATGCCAGTGAAACTCACAATCGAACCCATCTCCACTATTCTGCGCATCGCCGCCGCGTCGTTTGCAAAGCAATGAAACACCCCCCGAACACGTTCCGCAAACGGTTGTAATTGTCTAAGAGTGTCCTCCAGTGAATCACGTTGATGTATCACGCAGTTCAACTTCATCTCAGCCGCAACCTCCAGATGCTGTCGAAATAAAGCAGCCTGTTTAACCTTGTAGCGTTCATCGTCTTCGACACTTCCAGGCGCATCCTTGTTTGTGCTCGGCAAACGATGATAGTCCAACCCCGTTTCCCCGAGCGCAGCCACTTTCGGATGCCACGCTAATTCGCGTAACGCCGGCCCCAAGTCGTCGGGAGCCTCCAAGACGTTCGACGGATGCCATCCAATCACCGCAAAAACATTCGGAAATTCCTCAGCCAGCTTGATCGCGCGCCTGCTGCTTTCCAGATCCGTTCCGATGCACACAATTTTCTCAATCCCTGCCGCTCCTGCTCGCGCCACAACTTGTGGCAGCTCAGCCGCAAAATCCGGATAATCCAGGTGAGCATGTGTGTCGTAAAAAATTGCCATGAATTCAATTTCCAATCACCGCAATAGCTTAACCGCCGTGTTGACCGGTTACAATTCGCTTTGCATGCCTTATCGGTAGGAAGAGCGCCTTGCCAAAAAACTCCGTTTCGTCTTGAAGTCGAATTTCGAATTTAGGGGACTCACAGCTCTATTGCCGAATTGCTCCAACTAAAAACATGCACTTTCGCTTGACAGATCCCCTCCCAAAGCGTGTCATAGCACCGTTCCCGCAGCACGAGAATGACTCGGATTCTGGTTGGCGAATCAGTCCGGCAACAGCGTGCATCGAAGGCGCTGGCGCGGGGCTTATTCTCTTTCCTCCTGGGAATATGCGCTTTTCCCATTCAATGGAGTTACTGCGCAGACTCGCAATCTTCAGCCCAAACAGCCGCGCAGGAAAAAGCCCAATGCACGGAAAACCTCAAACTCATTTACGCTGCTATCGAAGCCTATCGAAATGAGCAGAAGGATTTGCCAAACTGGTTGTCCGATTTGGTTCCGGATTATTTGCCGGATGCAAACGTCTTGATTTGTCCCGTTTGCCGGCGAACCGGACAAATTGAGAGGCCGCCTCTCGCCGACCCATCCATCGCCAGTTCCTATTTGTTCGAATTTTGTCCGGCTCAACTTGGAAATGGCGCCCCCGCCAATCCAACCGCGACACGCCGCGAATGGAAAAACCGTCAAATGGCTGTCGTCGGACCAATCGTCCCAATCGTTCGCTGTCGCCACCATAAATCCCTGCTAAACCTCGCGTTCGACGGACGAATTTACGATAGCCCGCCGTCATGGGAAACGATGCTGACGAACACAGTAGATCCAAAAAGTCTCACCTCTGCACAAATGTTTGCGGCGGTCGCGAACGCGACCAATTCACCACCAGCAAAGAAAACACCACCCAGGCGCAACAAGGCGGCTCCGCAATCCTCTGGACTCGCTCAGACGATCCGTGTTACCGCGTTGGATTTGGCCGCAGCGGATCTGTTCGGAAAATCGTTGGACGAAATAGCCCGGAACCTCAAAACCCTGACCCCTGATGTGGTATTGTTGCGCGGCATTGCCGGATGGAAAATGGCGGCGCAACTCGTCAAAGCTCTCGAACCCGCTCACTATCACGTCGTTGCTTGCTCCGCTTTTGGCAGCATGGCGAAATTTGGCACAAACGCCAATCAGCTCGCCATTCTCGCCAGAAAAACAGCCTACTTTTACTGGTCCGAGCCTTGGAATTTTGAGAACGCCACTTCGGCAGACGGTGGATTCACCTTCGCCGCAATTGAAACCGCAGGTCATCGTTTTGGCTTCGCGTTACTCAGTCCTGAACTCCTAGGGCGTGAACGTCAGGCCCGGCTCGGGCTCCTCACCCCACTGAATCCGCAACAATGGCTCGAAAACCTGACTTCATATCGCGCATGGTCCACCAACCGACTTGAAGGCTTTGTAGTCGCCACATTCCAGCCCATTACAGTCGAAGGCGAAACAGAACGAATGTTTCGATTAGCCGGCTTTCACGATCCATTAACCGAACCACCCAATTCTTCTGCGACCGACCTTATCGAAGGTCATTTGGTCCCAAACGCTGACGCGCCCAAAGGCCTTCTACTTTCAAAAGCTCGGCTCACCTGCGATTTCGATTTCTACCCGGCGCCTGTCGTCGTAATTGTGACAAATGTTCCAGTTGCTGCAAATCAGCCTCCAACCTTGCCGTCTCATGCGAACGCGTCCGCCACCTTCATGCAAACCGGCACATTCTGGATTATCTGCAGTCTCGCGCTGATCTTAGTGACGATCATTGCAATGCTGCTCGGCATTCGCCGGCGACTGAACTTATTGCAAACTCAGAATGCGCTCGTTCCGGCGAGTTCGTACAACGTTGTCATTGCCGCCCCAACGAGTGCGACGACTACCGCTTTGCCTGAAACCGCGTTGACTCTTGCGCCCGGTTCATCCTTCCCAGATCTTTCACAACCTCTGGAGTCGATGTCCCATCAAGGCTTGATCGCGCAGTTCTCTCAATGGCTAAAACAAGCCTTTATCCAACGACTCATTAGCGACCGCCAGCAGCTGCTCGCTGAACAAGAAGTTGCCGCTCGAAAGGTATCCTCTGTGGACGAACGCCTGGCCCGGCTCGAAACCAAAATCCAACAACAGACAACTGCTTACGAAAAGGAAATCGAGTTGCTCAATCAAAAACTGCTCACGGCTCGCGAAGAAAACCTCGAACTTATTCGCTCCCAGATCAAATTTCTAAAATCCGAAATGGAATCTACTCGTGCGCGAGTCTTGGAATCCGAAGAACTTTAGCTCGAGGCTATTATAGCAGCCAACCCAAGCCGAAACCGAACTCAAACGGGCGGCTTCGTGTTCATGAACTGCGCTCCTTTTTCCAGTTGGCGTCATGTCCCGCAATCGCTTATGGTCCAAATGTGAACCGAACAGCAGATTGCTGACTGGCCGCCACTAGACAATGCAAGGTTTACACCGCCTCTAATTATGCAAATCACCAAACAACTCGCGATTTTTCTCGATAACCGTCCCGGCATGCTCGCCCGGCTTGCAGACGCCCTGGCGGAAGCGAAAATCAATATCTACGCGATCACAACCAGCGATACCGTCGATCACAGCGTCATTCGTCTCGTCGTAAATGATTACCGCAGAGCTTTGCACGTTTTTGAAGAACACGGCACGCTCGTCGTTGAGGACGACGTATTGATGATCGATGGCAGCAACAAACCCGGCGAACTTGCCCGTCTCGCACATAAGCTCGCCGAAGCCAAAATCAATATTGAGTATTGCTACAGCGCAACGCCCCCAGATGCAAAAAAGGGACTTTTGATTATGCGAGTCTCAAATCCCACCAAAGCTCTCAAAGTGTTGAATAGTTGAGAGATGTGGTGCGCGATCACTGATGACATTTCCGCTGCTTTATGAAATAAATGCGCGCTGCTGGCTCGCTGACTTTTCAAAGAAAATTGGCAGGCCAACTACTCTGGCGCAAATTCCCGAAGCCGAATTCGATGAATGGCAGCGACTCGGTTTCACGCATATTTGGCTCATGGGCGTCTGGACGACCGGTTCCCAAGGGCGAGCAGCGGCTCTCAAACATCAACCGGAATATACCGCAGTACTTCCCAACCTTCGTGAAGAAGATATCGGATGCTCGCCTTATGCAGTGGCCGATTACCGGGTTTCCGAAACTCTCGGCGGTGAACCGGCTTTGCAACATTTCCGCCAATGCCTTCATGCCCGCGGCTTCAAGCTCGTTCTCGACTTCGTTCCCAATCACCTTGGACTGGATCATCCATGGCTGAATGAGTGCCCGGAATTTTTTGTGCAGGCACGGTCCGAGTCTGCCGGGACTTTCCTGAAACAAACCCAACTTGGCCCTCGTTGGCTGGCTCACGGCAAAGACCCCTATTTTCCGCCCTGGACTGATACAGTTCAGCTCGATTATCGAAGCCCTGATACTCGCGTCGCGATGCTCGAAATTCTGGAATCCATCGCCCACCTGTGTGACGGCGTTCGCTGTGATATGGCAATGCTTTTGTTGAACGATATCTTCGCAAAAACCTGGGAACATTTTCCTGTTCCCAATCGCCAGTCACAAACCGATGCGGAATTTTGGTCAGATGCCATCCGCGCAATCAAAAATGTCCATGGCGATTTTCTGTTCCTGGCTGAAGCGTATTGGGGACTCGAAGCGCGACTGCGCGAA
>Ga0068857_100000177_pt1 | contig 40497 bp, 62 predicted proteins | sample KBSCornC72_FD_66591 | JGI IMG/M metagenome (GOLD analysis project Ga0068857, IMG submission 66591) | Corn rhizosphere microbial communities from Kellogg Biological Station, Michigan, USA - KBS Corn C7-2 | ecosystem: Host-associated > Plants > Roots > Rhizosphere > Soil ...
TGGCGGTATCGATATCGAGCCGATCTTTCTTTGTGGGCAGGGTGCTATGGCTTACGTCATGGGCCAGATGCCGCGCCCGACGCAGCTTGAAGACGGCGACTACGAATTCGTTACCGGTATGGGTATTGAAGCGCAATACGGCGTCGGTAAGATTGCTAAGGCGCCGCTCGCTATTGGCGCTGCCGCTACCGCAGGTGATCTTGTCGATTGGGGCATGGTTACGGGCTTTGTCGCTGGCGTTGCTAACGCCTAATTGTAACGGAGCCGTTAATAGCGGCTCCGCTTTTCTTTCAATCTAATTAGGAGAGTTAGCAAATGGCAACTCGTATTGGTTATCGTCAGCCGCAGGTTGGCGCTCAGGGTTTCGCTCGTACTCGAAAGACTATTGGCGGTGTTGTTGCACTGCTTACTACGGATGAAGTAACAGGTAATGCTGTTGCTCTTGTTCGTACACCGAAGGGCTTTACTGTTGAAAGCCTCTATCTTGCTCTTGATGATATCGATAGCAACGGTACCTCTACTGTTGCTGTTACTGTAGGTGACGCAGCTTCAGCGAACCGTCTGATTGCATCAACTAATATCGGTCAAGCAGGTGGTAGCACAACCACTCTCGCTTCAACTGGTTTGTATTATAAATACACGGTTGAGACCGATATTCTTTTGACATTCGTTACCGGCTCTGCAACTCCTGCTATCGGTAATGCTACGTTCTATCTTAGCGGCTTTACCGAATAACATATAGATGGCACCTCTGCATTCGTGTACGTGCCATTCTTCGTTACATATAATGGAGTGATAAATGGCAAAGGTTAATGTAACATATAATGCCCCGGAAGATGATAGTCCGGTTGTGATTACAGGCGGTAAACGTTTCTTTGACGGTCAATCGCTCGAACTTGATACCGATACGCATGGCGAGCTTATCGAGCGTTTGCGCGGTAATCAACATTTCATGGTTGAAGACGTTGCTGTTGACGCAGTGCAGCTTACGTCAGGTACTGGCGACGGATGGAATAGTTAATAGGAGTTGAGCAATGCCCACAAGGAACGATCTAATAAATGCTTCGTTGGTATTGCTCAATGCTATTGCAGCGGGGCAGACGCCAGCGCTCGAAGATGTTCAGACTATCGACAGTACACTTGACGGGCTGCTTGATGAGGCTGGAATTGTTGTCGAGAATTATTTCAACGCCGACGATACGATTGATGAAAAATATCTGAACCCTCTCGCAATTATCATTGCTAATGAGAACGCGCCGGGGTTTGGTCAACCGCAAAATGATGCTTCTCGCGCTAGAGCTATTGCACGGTTGCGGTATATGAACCAATCGAATTATGAAGGTCAACCGCAGAACGTGAGTTACTATTAATGGTTGATATCGTATTCCCAAATAGCACTAGCCCCGGAAACCGCCCCGCCGAAAGTTCGGGGCGTTTGATTAATTGCTTTGCTGCAAAGCTTGATGATGGCGCTCGAAATTCGTATGCACGCCGCCGTTCCCCTGGGCTTGCGCTTATTGTGGACACAACTATCCAGATTGGGCGCGGTGCACATTTCTATAATGGTGTTCTATACGTTGCGCAAAAGGATGAATTATCGAAAGTCTACATTGACGGTATTACGGGTAATTTCGTAACGTCTATTTTAGGTTCGCTTCCGGGCGAAAAGCGCGTAACATTCGCTCGAAATAATAAGGCCCCTATTCCTGATATCCTTTGCGTTACCGAGAATGATGTTTACATTATAACGGACAGCGCACCTCCTACAACTCTTGGTGCTGGAGATTTGCCGCAGCCATTGTCTGTTACATTCATTGATGGGTATTTCGTATTTCCTATCCGTGATGGGCGTTTCTTCTTTTCTGGTATTAACGATACGACGATTAATGCACTGGATTTCGGTAAAGCCGAAAGCCGCCCAGGCGGCTTGTTTAATGCCGTTACATATGGTGAGCAATTACTACTAGGTGGCCCATCTACTATTGAGGTGTGGAGCAACGCGGGTAATGCTACCGGTTCGCCGTTCTCGCGCACGACTGTTATCCAAAAGGGTCTTGCATCGACATTTGCTGTTGCCGGATTTGAGGAAGGTTTTTCGACCATTGTATTTGTTGGTGATGATAACGCGGTTTATCGTCTAGACGGCGGCTACCAGCCAACACGCATTAGTAACGACGATCTAGACCAATTGATTGCTGAGACAGCGGATAAAACGCAGCTCGACGTAAATGTTCACGTCACCCTTGGTCGTATGTGGGCAACAATCACCGGCCCGAAGTTCTCGTGGACCTATGACATTGGCGCGGGCCTCTGGCATGAGCGCAAGAGCTATCTATGGCCGAATTGGCGAGCCATAGTGTCGATCAAGGCATTCAATGGGGATTGGATAGCCCTAGACCGCGAAAACGGCTCCGTGTGGCGCATAGACGGCTCCGTGCTGAAGGAAGGGACCGCGCCCCTGGTTATGGTCGCGCAATCTCTGCCGATGGCACAATTCCCCAATCGAGCGCTCTTTCCGCGTGCCGATTTCGATATCATTGTAGGGCAGGCTAAAGTAGCGGGTGAGCAGCCTATAGACACAGACCCGGTTTGTCTTATAAGGTGGTCGGATGATGGAGGCGTTTCGTGGAGTGAGCCTTTGCGGAGAAGCTTAGGTAAAACTGGTTTCTACAGTACGCCAATTTCGATTAATCGCACTGGAATGGCAGGGCGTTACGGTAGAGTTTGGGAAGTGTCTATTTCCGACCCTATTTACGCTTCAATTTTAGGCGGTAGTGTAACAACGCAGGGGCTTGCCCGCTAATGGCTTCGCAACTTCAACCGTTAACGCCGTTGCCGCAACCACAAGCGCCTATTGTTGATAGCAATACCGGTCTTGTTAGTAAATCTTGGTATGAATATTTAAAACGTTTAGATCAACACATACGCGAAATTGAAGCGCGTCTTACCGCAGGCGGTCTATAATGGGCTTTTTCGATTTTCTTACTGGTAGTAATATCGGTAAAGCGTCAATGAACGCTTTGAATAATAATAGTCAAATTCTCACTAACCTGCAAAACGCAGGTAATTCTATTATTAATACTGGCGAGCAACAGTCGTCGGGCGCGCTTAATCAGGCGTCGAATAACTACAACCCGTATCTTGCAACGGGTAGCGCAGCGACCACGATGTACGGCAACGCTCTAGGGTTGAACGGGGCGGATGGTACGCAAGCAGCGCAGAACGCGTTTCAAGCGGGTCCTGGTTATCAATTTGCATTAGATCAAGGAACACAAGCAGCGTTGCGCGGTTCATCAGCGGCTGGTATGTTGAATTCCGGTAATACACTAACAGCTCTCCAAAAATACGGAACGGGCTTAGCTAACCAAGAATATAATAATTGGTTATCTAATCTGTCTGGCGCTTCCGGTCAAGGACTAAGTGCAGCAAGCGGTCAAGGTGGAGCGCTTAGCGGGCTTGCAAACTTGTATCAAGGAACTGCGAATGATCGTCTTGGTCTGGAAAGCGCAATCGCGCAAGGCAGGCAAGGCATTAATACAGACGCCGCAAAGGTTAAGGAACAGCAAGCGCAAAATAGTAACTCGTTCTTTAGCAATCTGCTTGGCGGCGGGTTGAGCCTTGGTACTAAAGCGTTGACTGGAGGGCTGTTTTAGTGGCTATTTTCAGTCAACGCGTTCCGATTGATGCATTGCCTACAGTTGATAACACTTCGTTCTTCAAGAACCTTGTGGGAACTGTTGGCGACGCAATCGATAATAAAGTTGCAGGTAATCTCGTTAAGCAGAGCTTGACTAATGCACAGCAACAACAGCCGCAAGCGTTGGGGCAACCCGCAACCTCAAATGCTATTATTGCGCCTAACGCACCCGCTGCTGTGCAAGGTAATGTTGCTATAGGTAATCCTAACGATATCCAAAATCAGTTTATCAACACTGTTCGTCAAGGCGGTGTAACGAACCCGAACGCGCTTGCTGCTATTGCTGCGACTGGCCGCGCCGAAAGCGGTTGGGACCCATCAAAGGTTAATGCGGCTTGGCCCGATCCATCACAAAGTGGGCAAGCTGGTACAGCGGGCGGTATTCTCTCGTGGCGCAATGAACGCTTGGCTAATTTGCGCAACTTCGCAGCATCGCAGGGCGAAGACCCGTCGAATATTTCGCCCGCAACGCAGGCTAAGTTCTTCCTTCAGGAAGACCCGGCACTCGTGCAACGGTTGAATGCTGCGAAAAGCCCACAAGAAGCTGCTGATATTATGGCAGGTGCTTGGAAGTTCGCTGGTTACGATCAACAGGGCGGTGAAGCCGCTCGGCGTCGTGCGCTTGCACAGAACTATTATTCGCAGCAGTTCGCCAATGCGCAGCCGGTTCAGGTTGCCAGCAATGACCCTTCTGTGGGCATTCCTGCGCCGTCTCTGGTCACAAGCACACCCACCCCGGCTCCGCAAGCGGCACCTAGCGCCGCGCCGACGCCTACGGGGCAATCTGCTGCGAATTTCGACCCGGCAACGGTTACGCCTTCGCAGATGAATGCGCTGCTTGGCGGCGCGCAGCAGCCTTATGTTGATCCTACTGTGACGACTGCGTATCGAGATGGCTCGACAACGCAATCTCCCGCGCCTGCACAGCAAGCTATTGCGGCCCAAACACAAGCAACACCCGGTACTGTTACGCCGCCAACGCGGCAACCGCAACAGCCTGGAGTTATTGCAAACGGTATTACGCCGCTGAACCGTCAAAATATCGATCCTGATCTTATTCGCCGCATGGTGCAGAACCCGATTACGCGACAGACTGGTCTTGCGATTGCGCAACAAGTGCTTGGCGGTAAGCCCAATAATAGTTGGGATTTCGTCAAACTTGATGACGGAACGCTTGCGCGTGCGAATAAGCAGACTGGTGCTGTTGAAACGCTTGGTCAGTTCCAGAGCGGTAAGAAAGAACTACAAAAAGTCGGTAATGCTCTTTACGACGCAAGTACAGGGCAATGGATTGTTGCGCCTGAAGGGGCAGGGGCAAATAAACTTGGCCTTGCGCCAATCTATGGTACGGATGAAAACGGTAATACTGTGCTTGGTCAGATCGGCCAAGACGGTTCATTCCATCGCGTTGATACGGGTGGCTTTAAACCTGTGGGTAATGTTACGAATACCAATCTCGGTACAACAATTGTCACGCGTGACAAAGCAGGTAATATCATTAATACGTCGCCAATTGATGTTGCAGGCAAAGAACAGCAAACTCAACAGGGCAAAAACCTTGCTGCTAATCAGCAAGCGTTGCCCGCCGTTGAAGCAGCATCTAATCAATTGCTCACGACAATTGATAGTCTAGCAAATGATCCGTATCTCGATAAAACGCTTGGCCCGGTCAATAGCAGACTTCCTAATGTTACTGGCGATAGCGAACGAGTGCAAGCGAAAAAGGATCAAATTACTGGTCAAACGTTCTTGCAAGCGTATAACACATTGCGCGGTGGTGGTGCTATTACCGATATCGAAGGACAGAAGGCAACTCAATCGCTCGCACGCCTCAATTCTGCGCAGAATGCAAAAGATTATCGTGATGCGCTCAATGAATTCCGATCCATTGTCGTAAATGCCGCGCAGCGCGCTCGTACACAAGCCGGTCAATCGGTAGCACCCACAAGTAGCAATAAGACATCTACGGGTGTAACGTGGAGTGTTGAACAATGACAACACTTAATATTGGTGGGAAGCGCGTTACGGTTGACGATAGCTTTATGCAGCTCTCGCCTGAACAACAGAATGCAACTGTTGACGAGATTTCTAAATCGCTTGGTGGAACGCAATCGGCAGCATCTGCACCCCAACAACAGCCTGAAGCAGCACCGCAAGCTGCCCCTGAAACTTCAGGATCTCCAGTAACGGCTACTGATGTCAATCAAGCGAGCGCGAACTTGCCCACATATGATGTATCAGCAGTTCCAGGGAACGTAGCGCAGGCGCAACAGCAACGTGAGTGGGATGCGAAACACCCAAATCAAGCGTTCGTTAAAGGTAATTTCTTGCCCTTGCGGCGTGATCCTAGCGGGTTGCATTTCGATCCGAGTGCGGGTGTTCTCGGCGCGGCTATCAATGCGTTCAATGCCCCAGGCGACGCGTATTCAGGCAATTTGCAGCTCACAGATGAGAGCGGTAATATTACGCCTGATGCAATCGGTAGATCGCTCGAATTCGCTTCCACCTTCAGCCCTGTTAATCCGGCTGTTCGCGCCGGGGGCGGCATTGTGCCCGGTGCTGTGGGCGCTGCCGCTGAACGCCCAGGCATGGAAGCTGCAGCCGCCGCGCAACGTCTAGGTGTCGATCTGCCGCGCGCTATCGCGAGTGACGCGACGACTATTCAACAGGGCGGTAAAATCCTCTCGAATGTTCCTATTGCCGGAACGCCTTTGCGTAATGCATCTCGCACGGCAATCGATCAATTAGGACAAGCCGCTGATAGGGTGCAGCAAGGTTACGGTACTGGCGACGTGCCTACAGCGGGTGCGGCGCTTCGTGCGGGTATTACTGATTTCTCCAAAAATACGCTAGATGAGCAAGTAGGTAAAAATTATGCCTTGGTGGATCAGCTTGTTAATAACAATGTCAAGCAGCCTCTTACGTCTACGCAAGAAATGGTTGCTAACCTACAAAGCGCAAGAGCGAACGCTGGTTTGCCTACGGATGGAACCGCAACGTCAATCGTTTCTGATGCAGTTAACCGACCCGAAGGACTTAACTACGACGGGGTTAAGCGTCTACGCTCCACAATCGGCGGATATATCCAAAATCCGCAGCTTGCCCCGGCTGGCGCTGACCAAGGTGAGTTGAAAGCTATCTACGGCTCATTGTCTAACGATCTTGCGAATATTGTAAAGGCTTCGGATCATCCGACTGTTGCCGCTAAGCTTGCGGGTCAGCCCGCACCCGAAACTAATGCAGCCTACGAAGCATTTCAGACTGCCAATTCGTTTGCGAAAGCAACAGCGGCAGAGCAAAAACAGCTTGATAAGATTATTGCGCCACAAAGCGATGAAGGCTTGTTTTCGAAAGTCCAAGCGATGGCCGGAAGCAACGCGAGTGCTGATCTTGCGCAGCTCGCGCGCGCCCGCAACGCCGTTAGCCCCGACGCTTGGGGCGAAGTATCGAGCGCGGTTATTTCCAAGATGGGCCGCGATGCTGATGGCAATTTCTCGCCGGATCGATTTATAACAGCGTACGGAAAGCTTTCGCAAAATGGTAAGAACATACTATTCCGTTCCAACGGCAATGACGATCTCGCAAATAGTCTTAACGATATCGCTGCCGTATCGCGTAAGTTCAAAGAGCTAAACCAATACGCCAATCCGTCAGGAACCGGCCAGACCCTGAGCGGTGTTGGCATGGCTCAAGGGGCTATAACCGCCCCTGTCTCGACGGTCGGCGGTATTGTTGGTGGTCGTGTGCTCGCCACATTGCTTTCCAGGCCAGTTTCGGCTAGAGCTTTAGCAGCATACTCGCGTGCTGTGGATGGCGTCGTCTCGAAACCCTCCGTAGCGACTACGAGAACGCTCGAAAACGCGTCCAAGGGGCTTGCTGCCATTGTGGGCAACACTACCGGCAACAGGCAGCTTTCTCTTACGCTAGCGCCTCAGTTTTCCGCAGTCGGCGGCGTGCCAGCACAACAACGGAACGAATAATTTTACGTTGAAGAATATTAAAATAATTGTGAATGCTATTAGTTTAAACATGGATACCTCACATGGCTGGTTACTGGTCGCAATCTCGATCACAAATTCACGATCTTAACGGAAGGCCGCTTATTGGTGCGAAAGCGCTATTCACTAAAGGCGGTACTACCACACCAATAACAGTTTATCAAGACAGCGGTTTGACAACGCCGCTATCAAATCCTGTTGTTTCTGATGGACAGGGGTTTTTCCCAGCAACATTTCTTGATGAAGCTGATGGCTTTTTCAACGTAGCAGTTTCGACAGCGCAAGGTGTTGCTCTCTACACAGATACTAGCATTCCTATTATCGGTCCTACGGGTGGTGGAGGAGGAGGTGGCGGAACACCTGTTGATCCTAATGCACTATTGCAGACAGGTGATTGCGTTATTCGCTATGGTGCAGAATTCAGAGCAGGGCTTGTTCGGCTCAATGGCCGCTCTATCGGCTCTGCTACATCAGGTGCAACAGAACGCGCCAATTCTGATACGCAAAACCTTTATTCCTACCTCTGGAATATCGACCCTAACATTGTTATTTCGGGCGGTCGCGGCGGTAACGCTGCCTCGGATTTCGCCGCTAACAAACCCCTCGTGTTACCTGATTATCGTTCTCGCGCACTTGTTGGTAACGACGCTATGGGTAATACAGCGGCGGGTATCATTGCATCATTTAATGCTCTAGGTGCAATTATCGGTGAAGTTAATCATATACTGACAATCGCGGAAATGCCTAGTCATGCTCATGGGCTTAGTGATCCGGGTCATGTGCATAATTGGGGGAATACAGCGCGTGCCCAATCCTTGGGGGCTGGTAATGTTGGATCATTTTCGCAAGGCGGTGCACTACCAGGTGAACTTAATACAACTTTATCCTACACAGGAATTACCATGTCACCAACAGGTGGAGGTGGTGCCCACAATAACTTGCAGCCATCTAAAGTTATCTCTATTTATATGAAGTTGTGATATGTACACAGGAACGCTAGAAGCAGTATCAAATAGAGCTGACTGGTTTATAACACTTGAATTGGTTGACGACGATACCAATCAAGTTATAACCGATCTTACCGATATTACATTTAATTTGCAAGTACGAACTATCCCGCGTCAAGGGGCATTGGGATGGCAGCGCTCGCCCTTGAATGATTATTATGGCGTTCAAGGTTACAATTGTGGGCAGATCGTACTCAAGGCTATTAGCGGTGATGAGCATGTAACGGTTGTTGCAGGTGCAGTTGAATTTCATTTTAGTGCGCTTGAAATGTCTCGGCTTGTTCAAGGTTCTTACGAAATAGGCCTGACGGCTACGCGCAATAATATTGTTGACCAAGAAATGATTGCTATTTTGCCTGTTATTGATGGAGTTGTTAGATGAGCAATAGAACTGCGCTTAGATTTAGAACCGTTTCGCGCCTACCTGCTAAACTTACTGGTACGGATGGTGTAAAAGTTACTGCGTCTAACAATGATTACGCATACATTGTTTCTTCCGATACCCCTTCGTTGGTGAGAACGCCAGCTATTGTTGATTTGGATACAACGTTCTTTCAAGCATATAATGCTTCAGAGAATAGCTATGGCAAAATTAGTGGTACAGACTTTGTTAATGCTCTTCAATCTGTTGTTATCGGTCCTAATCTAACGGGTATTGCAGCGCTCACAGTTAGCGCTAACCAAGTTCCGTATTATTTGGATAATGCAGGAAACGCGGCAACGTACACCGTGTCGTCATTCATGCGAAGCGTATCTAATTCGGCAGATGGTCCAACATTGCTTAGTAATGTTGGTGGTGTTAGCAAATTTAATATTGGTACTAGCTCGTTGCTGGTATCTAGCGCCAATAAAGTAGCTGTGCAGGCTGCTATTAATAATTCTGTTGGTGCACGGCTTATATTCCCGGCTGGCGAATACGATATGACGGGATTGACTGGCGTTAATAACATTGAAATGGTGGCGCGAGGCGAAGTTATTTTCAAACGCCCCGCATCTGACGTATCCAGCAATCCGATAATTAGCTTTAACGGAAAGACCGGTTTTATCATTGAAGGTAAGTTTTATTTCGATGGTAATAAAGCATCACAAACCGTAGGTGCTAACAATATTGAAATAGTTGGATGCAGCGATTATACTATTGCTGGTATTAACTCATCGTCAGCTAAAGCCACAGCAGGATATGGCTCTGGTATAGTTATTGTTGCTGGAGCTAATCAATCGGTAAACCGAAAAGGTATTGTGCAGGATTGCACAGTTAGTCGGACTGATGGGCCTGGAATTTACGTAAGCAAGGAATACTATCTAGACATTATTGGTAACGTCTGCGAAGGCAGTGGCGTCGATGGAATTCAGTTAGCTAATATTGTTTTCCCTCCTGTTGCTGACGTATTCCAAAGCATTGCAATTAGGGATAATAGATGCCTGGATAATGCAGAGAATGGCATAAACTGCATTGGTTTCTATACTGGACAAGGAACAACTGGCGTTATTTTGGGTAATGGTGTGCCAGCAGAACGCCTAGTTGATATCGACGGTAATTTTACTTTTAGAAATGCGAAATACGGTATTGCTTGGCAAGGTGCAGGTGGTCTTGTTCGCGGTAACGTTATTGAAGGTAACGGCTCTAGTGGCGGAATTGGTGGTGGTCTTGTTTGCAATTGCGCAGACTCGATAATTAGCGAGAATGTTTTCCAAAGCAACGTTAATTTTCAACTAGATGCTGGAGGCGCGCAAGGACTTATTATCGCTAATAATAAATTTATCGGCTCGCCTAGCGTACCCACAATTGATATTAACGTAGGCGGTACGCAGAATAGTATGGTGATAGGCAATAACATAACGCAGGGCGGTTCACAGAATTGCACTGGTATTAAGGCTATTGGTATCGAAGCAACAGAACCTACAAATCCGATAAATCTTACGGGTATCGGCTTGACTGTTGCTGATAACCGTATTGCGTCTAATGGTGCTGCGTTGTCTATAGGTATTCACATTACTGAAGGCTACGAATGGGCTATTGTAAGAAATAATGATGTAGCTGGAGCGCCAACGGGTCGCGGCTATTTCCTCGAAGTTGAGCGCCTCATTCAGGAAGGGAACACCTCTTCGGATATTTATGCTAATGGTTTGCCTGTACAAACTATTGCTGCTAATGATCCTTTGATTATCCCCGATGTTGGTGAAAAGTTCTATATTTCAGGTAATACTAACTTCTCGTCAATTTACACGACTTCTTACAATACCTTTAGGGGACGCGTTCGTAATGTGGTCATGCTGGCGCAAGGAACGGGTTATAACTACGCAAATCCTCCAACTGTTGCATTCTCCGGGGGAGGTGGCAGCGGAGCGGCAGGTACTGCACAAATCGATACAAGTGGCCACATTGTAGACATCATAATAACAAATTTCGGTTCTGGTTATACTAGCGCACCTACTGTTACTATTTCTGGAGGTTCTGGTTCGGGCGCGTCAGCTCTCGCACAAATCGGTTGCAATAACTTTGATGGCAGACAGATTTCGCTTATGTTCCAAGGAACTCCAACTATTGGAACTAGCGGTAATTTGGGGCTATCGAGTGCGCACAGCGTTAGTGTTAATTCGATACTGCGTCTAGAGGGTCATTATGGAAGTTGGTTTGAAGCCTCGTACAGACAATGATTAATCAGACTTACCCCAATTAGGACCGTTATTTTCATCTGCGAAAATAGGAATACGCAATTTAATTGTGTTTTCCATCGTGTGTTTGATAAAATCATACGCCTCTCTCATGCGGGGCGTATCGTCTATTACGGAATGGTCCGTTTCGTCATGCACGGTAATCGACGGAACTCCCGTAACATCGTAAACGCCTGATTGCCAGCAAGCACGCATAGCCGATTTCATGATATCCGGCTCGCTACCTTGGAACTTATAGTTCACGCCTCGATACTCGTATGCGCGGCGAATTCCAGCCCCCCATTTGCGTATTGCTAACTCATATGGAAGTGGCATTTCAGGGTTATCGAAATCGCGGCGTATCGGTTCCCAATAATTAAAACGAATGCGCCTCCCTAGTAAGGTTGTAACGTATCCGTACTGTTGCACCTCCTTGCCGATCTCCTCCATGGTCGCTTTAACGTATGGAGCGCCCGCGTGATAGCTCTTAAAGAAGTCTTTAGCTTGCGCTTCACTCATACCCGATTTATACGCGAGCGACTTCTCAGATTGGCCATAAAGCAACCCGAAATTAACGTTTTTAATTGGACGACGCTTTAGCTTAATTTCTTCCTCATCCGTGAGTGACCAGCCCATGAGCGGAGCGACGTTTCTGTAAACGTCCATATGATAATCGGTCGTCTTATCGTTACGGTAACGTTCACGAAGCGCTTCAGCAGAGCCATCACCTCTATCGACTGCATAATGTGCGAGCAACCGGTAATGGATTTGCGAGAAATCGAACTTACGCCATTTAATGTGTCCTACATCGGGAACGAAGCATTCGCGCACTTTCTTGCCGAGCTTAGATCGCGAGGGAATGTTCTGCAGGTTTGGCGTTGATGAATTATGCGAATAAATTCCACAAGCAGAATAACTTTCATCTTCTTCGACTGTTATGTCATAGACAAGAAAGCATCCCGCAAAGTTAATTTCTTCAACTGTAACGATTTGCTGTCCTGAACTTGCAGTAAATGAATAGTTTTGTGCCCCGCTGGGGTTACCAGCGCAAGATTGTCTAGTTCGTTGTTCATCGGATCGCCATCTATATGATGCACGTGAAAGTATTCCGGTAGCTTTGCTAGCCACAATGCTTGTGCCATTTTCACTCTGTGAACAAATTGACGTTCCCCATTGTGCATTATTGTCAAGTAGCCTTTTTGGTCGCCAACCTCTCCAATCCAATTGTGATGTTGTGAACCCGTCTTCCCCGTCATTGGATTGTTGTCGCCCATTTTCGAATACGAGTAACGAAGCGCTGCTAAAGCTTTCTTCTCCTGTTCCGGCATATTCATTTTCACGACATGCGATACATTGTGAAAGGTCGTTTGCAGGGTAATCGCTATTTCCTGTAATGTCATCAGTCCTCGATCTCGATATAATTCCAGCACGCGCGCAATATTCTCGGGCTGAGACACCCATGTCTTTGAAATACTCATCCGCAATTTTCTCCACAGTTAGCCATTCGCCAGACGATGCTAGCACTCTATGGGATATTGTGCAAGTGAGAATATACCCATTGCTGAATTTTATCGAAAGCATGGGCTCTGCGCCCTTTACCCATGTTTTTAGTACACGCCTAAACCGACCTTTATGTGTTTTAACTTTGTCTCCTGCGTTAATTTCATCAATACGTTTAGGACCATTAGATGTATCGATCTCAGTATGAGCAGCTACGCACGCAAATCGCCCCACCATTGTTCCGTTTTCATCGCCCTTCAATTGATGAAATTGTGGGTAAAGGTATCCGTTAATATGCTGCCCGAAGATGTAGCTATCGAAGAATGTGCCCACAATCTTCTCATGCTCGCGGATTTCGTTGATTAACTCTGCCGCAGGATGATCCAGACCAGCGAGCCATTCCTTACGAATAATGTAATTACCGGTATCATTATTCTTGAGCATTGGTATTCCAATGCGTTCTAAAACTGGGCCGATTTGCTGTGTTGCAGTTGAATGAATTCGTTCATATTGATAAGCGAATTTCTCGTATAGTTCCGCCGTTTCAATTATCAGCTCTTGCCGTATCTGTGCAGCTTTATCTAAGTCAACGCGCACGCCACGGAAGCGCATAGCAACTATCAGCGGTATAAGATCGCATTCTAAGCGAAAGACGTTGTGCAATCCTTCATGCCACAATATATGTTCTTGCTGTGCATAGATATCGAGCGGTTGAAGTGCATCGCCTTCACCATAAAAACCTACGAGTTTAGGCGACGTACGATAGATTTCACGGCGCAAAAACTTCTCTGGCGTATTAGGATACGCTTCACGTATCCACTTGTACATCGCATCTGTTTCTTTACCGCGATTGAGATACTTGTTCGCCATTGCGTCTAGGCCGACGAGAGCGTCACTATCTATCAATGCTTCGGCAAATGAGCAGTCAAACAATCTACCGCCGACGCGCACGCCTTCAGCTTTAAAAGTACCGTAATCGTATGTGAGATTTACACCAATCTTGTCGGTTAGTGTATTAAGCGCATAATCCGCGAACGCAAGACAATTGCGCGCGTCCATATTCAAATGAGGATCAACCTCATGTCGAATAGGGAAATACCACGCTTTTCGCTCGCCATTGAATGCTTCAGCACCGATAGAGAAGCCCACAATATGGCTATCGTTACGCGCCCATCCTGGGCCGTTATCGGTGAGGCGTAAGTCTTTCGTTTCGGTGTCGAATGAAATACGCTTTGCTGCCGATAGGTTCGGGAATTCGGTCGGCGGGTGCCAGCCGGTCCCTGGTATTGTGGGTAATGGACGCAGGCGCGCGTCTTTACGCTTAACTAGCGGTTCATCAAAGAATAGACCTGCTTGCATTATCTCACTGCTCAACTTTGCGCGGTTTACCGGCAGCTTTCCACGATGCAACAGCTTCTAGCCAGCTTTCAGCTTCATCTAGAGCGTCTTCTGATATTCTCACCTCACGCTCAATTTGTTCGTCAGTCATAGCGTTAAAATCCGCTTCATACTCTTTCCACGCTTCCATCGTTTACCCCTATTTCATAGCCATAATTACGACGCGAACTTTGTCACCTAAGAAAACAGCTTTGTCTTCATTGGTAGTGAAATCAGCTTTACTCACAAACGCGCGTATTTTGCTCAACCATTGATGATTGAACGTACGTGCAAACGGTAGCCCATCAACAATATAGGATGCTCCTTTGTCCGCACTGTCATGCGAACGGATCGAATTGGTTGTGATATGTATTGCGCTTGTTTCGCAGAATGGTGATACTGCGTCAATCGCTGCGTAAAAGTCTGCCGGGATTTGCGTGCAAGCAGACATGTTAAGCCCATTAAGAACCCTTCCGACATTTGGTACCCCTTCTTGATATAATTGCGTTCTTAGCCATGCGCCATTTTCAAAATAGAACGTCAGCGACTGATTTTCTGTGAAACCGAACTTCGCGAGCTTTAGCGGTATCTTAGCGATCGCATCGACAAAGGCCATAGGAATGAGCAGTCCTTCGGGCATACCGAAGCCGTGCCATGCCTCTATAAGGGCTGAACCGTTTGTACCTACCAGAGAGTGCGACGAGCTCATCAGCGAAGCCCCTAGCACGGTTTGCTCGCCATCTGCGCAGAAGGTTCCAGCCTCCACAGCCGCGCGCCGCCATTCATCCCCCATATCCCATAGACCGGGATCGGCCTGGACGCGTTCGAGCGCACCTAGCGGAATGCAGGGTACGAATGCCTTGAAGACGCTCGATGCTACGGAAAGCTGCGCGTTGTTGAGCAGGGTAAGCGAGTATGCACCACGCACCTTCTCCAGAGCTTTGATAAAAAGCATCGTATTCGGGCACGCTGGCATTTCTTCGCTGCAAGGGTATCCAGCCGCAAGAATACCGTTGAAGCCCACAACTTGACCGTCTGCAAACCAACAATGCGATTGATAGGCAGCTTGTGCTTTTACATCGTCGCTTGCGTATTGAGCTATTTTGATGAAGCGAAGCGCTGTTAGCAGTTCGCTCTCTTCTTTTGGTTTTCCGGTACGCGGTTTTGGTGCCATCAGTTATTTCCTAAAATGGAGGCTCTTCCATATATCGATTGCAGCCGAACGCTATAATACGTGCTGGCGGTCTGGCGGGGTATTCAGGGCAATTTATACGATCTGTACATAATTCATTCTTTGTGTCAAATGATATGCAATTTACGCAGCATTTAATATTTGCGTGCAAAGTTTGTTCTAGTGCTCTCCACAATCGTTCTGATAAATCCCCTAAATCTTTGAGACGATCATCATTCATACTCGCACCTCATAACCTTCGGAAATTTCGTATTCGTGTGTACAAGAATTTTCGTCGGAACTCGCAAGCTTGATTGAACACGTAACGCTTCATCGATAGATTGTGGGCACGGTTCAGAGCTGCGTTGCATCCACCATTGTTCAGCCTCAAACCTTGCGCGACCGCCGCTTTCTATATGAACCCATTCCGTAATGGGTAATGTTCGGTCTTCAACGCTATACGAAATACATAAACTGTCAAGCTTGTTTCTGCTAGTGTGTCTGCGATAGAAAACGCGCCACACATTAAATTCTTCATATATCGGCGTGACATCGCGTAAAGGTTCGTGCGCTTTGTCGGCTTCTTGCTTGATCTTTACTGCGAATTCGAATTCTTCGTTGCACATAACGCAATAGCGTGCGCTTATGTGGTTATACCCGCCACAATGATCGCAAATCTTTACGGGTGCGTCTCCGTTACCTTCACCCTTCTTGCGAGGTATGACAGGATCATTGATAGGACCAAGCGTTTCAATATTGCGCGCGTAATCGAGCACAAGGCAATTCTGCTTAGGAGGAAGATAGTAATTACCCTCGAACGGTCTTGTACCGCGCCCTAACATCTGTACCCACAAAATGGTTGATTTCGTGAGGCGCAACATCATAATCAAGTCAATTTGTGGGTGGTCAAATCCAGTAGTGAGTTTTCCGTAATTAACGCATGCTTGGTATTTTCCGGCTTTAAAGTCCAATAATCGTTGGTCGCTTTCGGCTGTTGACATTGGATATTCCTTATTACCGGAATGAACAGCCGTTGCGGTAACACCGACTTCTCGAAGCATGGCAGCCGTTTTTTCAGCATGTTCGATACCTCCGGCGAACACAAGCCAGACGTGTCTATTTTCTTTGTATCTGGCAGCGTCTTGCACCGCCTCCCAAGTTACACGTAATGAAGCCTTTTCAGCTTCTTTCTGAACGAAATCGCCGTTGCTCGCGGTCTTAATACCATTGCGGGAAATACCAATTACCGTTTTTGGGCTAATAAGAGGGGAAAGCCATCCTTCCGCTAGCAGTTTATTGAATGCCTGAAGGCTCGTTAAGTCGTAACATATATCGGTAAAGATTGGCCCGTTGGTGAGCCATCCAAGCCCCATCCGATATCCGGTTGCGGTTAAGCCAATGACTTTCATTTTTGGATTAATTGACCGCAGCGCCTCAATGAACATGAGCCATTGTGTTTCATCATGCGTGCTAATCATATGCGCTTCGTCAACGAATAGAATATCTCGCCATCCGAACGCGAGCGGATTGGCAATCATAGATTGAATGCCACCATAGATAATTGGCTGTTGTGTATCTCGCTTCTTTAGACCGTCGCTATGAATACCTAACGGCGCTCCAGGCCATAGCTCTTCGAGTTTCTTACCGTTTTGCCGTACAAGCTCTTTCGAATGCGTGCCCATGATAAGGCGCTGACCGGGCCAGCGCTGCATAATCAAATAGATCAACAGCGCAAGTACGATTGACTTACCCGTACCCGTAGGCATAAGTATTAATGGATTACCGCGCTTTTGTTGTTCATTATAGTAATCAAATACGGAGTTAACCGCGTCCCATTGGTAATAACGCGGATCAACCAAAAATGAAGTTGATGATTGCAGCGCTAAATTCATTGTACCGGCAGCATCCGATAATCACAAGTATAGTTATAGCCGCAAGCTTCTGCGTCTTCAGGGTCTAATTCTTGCCGGTCTACTTCAGTAGCTCGATAGATTATTTTGCACCCTCCAAACCCATCCTCATCAATTTCAGGATCGCGTTCCCCGCTAAGTACATAAATTTCAGTTACACCTAACGGCCATTCAGGATCGCACATTTCCCGACAATATTCTATATTCGCTTGCGCCTCAGCTAATGCTTCGTCAAGCGTATCGTATTCCGTCCACTCCCAATTTTCGTTATCAAGTGCGTAATATTTTGTCATTTTATAGCCTCATATTGTGGGCACGCTTGCATAATTTCTTTCTCACCTGGAATAGCGAGTTGCCAATAAGAGCAACCGAATTTACCGTTATCAGTAGGCGTAACATGAATGCATGAACGGCAATTGCGATCAGGTTGTTCACCTAAATGACATATGCCCACAAAATCGCAACGCTTGCAAACGTGAAACGCGGGGCTTTCTGCAATCTTAGCTGGGCGAACGCGGCTTGTCTTTACAGTTTCCGCCAAACGCATTGCACGATTAGCCGTATCATCGTCGCGAGGAATGATTTCCACATAAATATCGCTGTCATCCTTGCAAACCGCGATAAGCAGTGTGAACGGTAGATTGAACGCTTGCATATAGATACACGCTTGAACATAATATTCGTACTCAGTGATTTTGACGCTCTGCTTATTAACGAGCGCGCCAAATCGTCGCTTATTGTAGCTCTTCGCTTCAACGTTCCCCCATGCGCCGTTGCAATAATCAGGGTGCCGCCCTACAGCGTCGAGATAAGCACTAATATGCCCGTCAAGCGCTTTGAAATTCCATTGCTCAAATTTCGTTCCAATTTTCGAAGGGTCTTTGTCTAGAATTTCCCATCCCGCTTTACGCAACCAATCCATAGTTGGCGCTTCGAATGCCGAACCGCTTCCGAAAATGCGGCCTATGCGCCCATCGATAGGATTGCGCTTAACCCAACGGTAAGCGTACCAAAGTGCAGCAACGCATTCACTGCCGAGATTTGAGGGCTTAATCCGCCACGAATATTTTGCAGGCTGTTCTGTAACAGTATCGATTTGCGCCTTGATCTTGTCGGCAATGAGCCGTGTAGCGCCTGGAATAGATAAATCGTGCATAGTAACCCTCAAAATAAAAGAGGGGCGACAGTTGAGCAAGGAAACCGCCGCCCCTCAGCGCTCTAGCTTGGATGGTCCCTACTACAAGCGAGCGCTATTACTGGTTCCAGCCGGGGCCGTTACCGTTGTTCTGCTGGAAATTATTCCCACCCTGGAACTGTTGACCTTGTGGCTGCTGTCCCTGTTGGAAATTTCCAGAATTACCTTGAATACCCTGACTTTGCGGATCAAACCCAGCGCCGTTGTTCTGTGCTGGCTGAAAGTTTCCGTTGTTGCCAGCGTTCGAGAAGCTGCCGTTTCCTTGCGCGCCTTGTGAGCCATTGCCACCATTCTGTTGAGAGAAATTCTGGCCTTGGGGCTGCTGTTGCTGCTGGTTTCCCCATCCGGCGTTACCACCTGCTTGCACACCTTGTTGGCCTTGAGTCTGGTTGCCGCCCATAACGCCCTTGCCAGCTTCCTTAGCGCTGTTACCGTTAACGTCAAGGATTTTCGCAATACGCGTGGAATTCGGATACTTTTCAAGGTCGGCCTTCTGGTCAACTTCAACAACAACACGAAAAGGCTTGTTATGCCATTCAACGCTATTGCCCACACGAATATGACCGGTGACATGAGCGATAGCGCTCATTTGACCTTGGCCGATCTCAACGGCTTTTTGCGAAGGATTGGTAACATTAATAGTCCAGTCTGCAAATTTACCCTGTACTGGACCCTCAAGGCCCTGCAATACGGTTGCAAGGATAATGCCGCTTTTGCTGCTGTTTTCTTTACCGTCGCTTTCGACCATTTGAACAAGCCATCCGCGACTATCGGAAGGTGGAAAGTAGCGAATTGAATTAGTGCCTTCATCAGGCGCAACGGTTGAGAAGTCTTGATTTAGCTGATAACCCATAGCTGTTTTCCTTGTTAGCTGTTGGACATGCACTTAGCGAACAGCGCCGAAAGATCGGGCGGTTCGAATTGGTTTAGCTTGCCGGTTCGGTCACGGCAATAACTATCAAAAGATGAATGGCATTGAAAAGAGCGCGTCAGCCCTACGCTTGGGACTGAATGAATACCAATGTCAATAATTTCGTCGTAAAGATGAGGAACCTTGACGTTAAGGTCATTACCGGGGAAATACGGCTTGCGCTTTCCACCGTCGCCTTCCGTGCGCTCAATCGTCTGCTTACAGATAAGGTAAGTATGCTTATTCTGCAAATAATAAAGCTTATGGAGAATATCGCCTACCTCTTCCGCCATTAACCCGTAAAGCTTCAAACCATGTTGAACCTTTTTAGGGTTGTCGCGAAGATAGATTTCGCACATTTGAGAAACACTGTCTACGCCCGCTGTATCATAATTTCGCGTTTCAGCGGAATTGAATAACCACTTAAACCAATCGTCAATTTTCGCCCATGTCGGTGCCTGATATGTGGGCACCGTAGATGTTGCCATAGAAAGCAATCCAGGCTCAACCGCAAGCAAGCATGGGCGCGGGGCTGTATTCATGATTGGCGTTTTGCCGGAACCGGGAGGACCGTAACCGAGTGCTTTAACGCCGTAATTCTTCGCGAATTCACGCGCTTCTTTGAAATCAGCTTGCGTTACCATATAATTAAATTTCCGTCTTTGCCACGAGATTGAGGCTTGCGTACATCGCCCTTCATTGGAAGACGATTTCGCGGGTTAGTCTCACAACGTCGTTTAATGTAATCAATTGCTGCTACCTTATCACCAGATAGCGGCATTGTAATGATGGCAAAGGGCTTGCCATCATATTCTATAACGTCACCAACGATTGTTAGCATGTTTTATGCCTTAACCGGCTTGAATTCAAGCGTCTTCGTTGCGGGCTTAATCGTCAGCACTTCGTTAATCATGGCCTTCTGACGATCAGTAAGCAGCTTGTAATTGCTAAGCGAAAGTTCAGGCTTCCAATTGACAAGACGTTTAGCAATGACGTTACCGCCTTCCTGAGACGCTTCGATACGGTCCAAAGCCTTTTCAACAAGATCGGCGTTACCAAGCGAATACGAAAGCTTGTGAACGATCTTTAGTTGACCAATCGGCGTTTCGACGTTCTCAGTACCTGCGTAATCAGGGTCTTTGATATCGCTGAACAATTCGACAAGTTCATTGCGCAATAGCAGTTCATTAGCCTTAGCAAGTTCAAGAGCTGCTTTCGCGTTGTTCCAGTCCGCAATCTTTTGAAGCTTTGCATTCTGAAGTGTAGTTTGCGCTGCCGTTGCACCGCCCCATGCTCCAAAATTCGCATTCATATTCGTAACCCCTTGTTGCTCGTTACGTTGTTAATGATTTGGTTCTATCGAGGTGAAATAGGGTTGTCAACTTGAATTTTGGCAAAATTCAATAAAATCCTTGACCATTCATAACCGGCGCAGATAGAACGAAAAGCATACCTACAATGGCATTTTAGGGCAACACTATATGCGCACAACTTTAAAAGACGCCACACTATTACTAGTAAAGCGCCATGCCGAGACACGCGGCGCTCTCGAAAAATTAGCGGAAGAAACGAAGATACCATACTTCACTCTATGGCGCTTGGCTTCAGGTGGCACAAAGAAAATCGATGCCGGAGTTTGCCAGCATCTGTACGAACACCTCACCGGCAACGCCCTGGATATCCGCTAATCATGTCATACGAAAACATTCCCGATGAACTAAAGCGCATTCCAAATTGGCTTGTTTGGCGCGCTGAATATCTCTCAAATGGTAAGACGACGAAAATCCCGATGCAACCGCGCAACGGCTGGGGCGCGGACGTAACGAATAGCGCGCATCTGTCATCATTTGAGGAAGCCGTTAACGCAACTCGAAACGAAGGCGTGGCCGGTATTGGTTTCGCGTTTACCGAACACGATGAATATGGAGGCATTGACTATGACAATTGCGCCGATCCTGAAAAATGGCCGCGTTACGAGAAAATCCTTAATGCATTCGACAGCTACACTGAATATTCGCCTAGTGGAAATGGATTGCATACAATCATTCGAGCATGCACGCCGAACGGTCGGCGGCGTGATGGTGTTGAGCTATACACAAGCGGTCGGTTCTTCACGTTCACGGGTCGCGTGTACGGTATGCCAAAGACAATTGCCGAACGGCAAACGCTTGCCATGCAACTTTACAATGAAATGGGCAACGGTTCCGATATTTCCGAACACTATCTAGGCGATGCTTCTCCCAAACATTGGGATGAGGAAATCATTTCGATGGCTGCGAAAGCATCTAATGGTGCGTTATTTCAAGCACTCATGAATGGCGATTGGCAATCTTGTGGGTATCCTTCGCAATCCGAAGCGGATCAAGCGCTTATGAACATTATCGTGTTCTATACGAAAAATAGAGCGCAAGCGGCACGCATATTTAAGTCAAGCGGACTTGGACAACGTGAAAAAGCACAACGATACAAATACCTCGAATATACAATGGATAAGGCATTCGATCAAACGCTGCCGCCAATTAATTTCGATAGCATCATAAATCAGATAAACGAAACAATTGCAGCGAATAAAAAATCATTACCCATTCAGCAGCAACAAACCAAAGCGGGCAACCATTTCGAGGTTGATACGAACTTATGGCGCAAGATTGACCCACCCGGCGTGCTTGGTGGCGTTATGCATTATTTTATGGAGCAAGCACCGCGCCCGCTTCGCGAGGCGGCATTAACTGCGTCTATCGGGCTGTTTGCTGGTATTTGTGGGCGCTGTTACAACGTATCGAATACCGGCCTTAATCTTTACCTTATGGTTATTGCATCAACGGGTATGGGCAAGGAAGCGATACGAACGGGTATCAACTCGCTCATGCATTCGGTCGCGTATCAAGTCATGCCCGCCGCGCTCGACTTCCTGGGACCGTCTGACATGGCTTCGGGCGCTGGTCTGCTCAAACACCTAGCTGACCGTCCAATGCCGTCCTACGTGTCCCTGACGGGCGAAGTGGGGCTTCGTATGCAGCAACTATCGTCCTCGAACGCAAATCAGGCTGATATCACGCTCCGCAAGGTCTTGCTTGATCTATATCCCGCTTCGAAAAAAGGTGGTATGATCCGCCCAACAGTCTACAGCGACAAGAAGAACAATATCGAGATGATCTATTCGCCTAATTTTACATGGTTAGGGGAAAGCACCGGTTCTGAATTCTATAAGGCGCTTTCGGAAGAACATATTGCTTCCGGATTGCTACCGCGTTTCACAATTGTTGAATATACAGGACCGCGCCCACAAGAGAATGAAAATCACGCTTATGCTATACCGTCTCAACAATTGATTGAAGCAATGCGTAAGCTATGCGAAATGTCAATTCAGCTTAATCAGAACGGCAATGTTATCGATGTTGCATTTACGCCAGAAGCTAAGAACCTTCGCAAGATATACAATAATCATTGCGATAATCAAATGGACGCAACGAATAGTGAGCCATTGAAGCAGCTATGGAACCGCGCCGATTTGAAATCAATGAAGATCGCAGCTCTTCTCGCTATCTCAGTTAATCCTCAGCAGCCCACAATTGATGTAAACATGATGCAATGGGCGATATCGTTCGTGCATTGTGATGTTGAGCAAATGGTTAAACGCTTCGAAAACGGAGAGATAGGCGTATCTGCATTTCAGGAAGGAACGCGTCGTTTAGCTTCTGCAATCATTTCTCATTTTGAAGGAACGCGTAAGCCATCCAATCATACTGAAATCGCATTTAAGAATGAAGGATGCGTATCGCGCTCTTTGCTAGTTCAAATGACGAGTAATGTAAAATCGTTTAAGGAGAACTTTAGACTGCTAAATGAAATTCTTATCGAATTGGAAAAACAGGGGGTAATGATAAAACTAAACAAGCAAGAAGCCGTAACGCGGTTCAATAGCAGAGCTGAGTTGTATCAAGTCGCTAACTCACAATGGTTCTACGACCTCACGCAACCAAGTTGAAATATTTTAGGTTTATTTTAGGCTGGATCGTTGATTTTCCACAATATTTTAGGTTTTAGGGGGGGACCCCCACCTCCCCCACCCCCGCCGGCCCTTAAACCTTAAAATACTTAAAATAATAAAATAATCTATATATATCAATAGTATAAGGTAGTACCTATTTTATGTAGTTTATTACGTTTCTAATCATTACGTTTTCGCATCATTACGTATTGACATTACGAGAATTAAAGCGTAATCATTACACATCGAAAACGAGAGGATTACGGATATGCATTCTTACCTTATTGTCCTTAATGACATTAAGACTGGCAAGCCGATAACAACTCTCGTTATTGAGGCTGAAACGGACTTGCAAGCGTGCATAATCGGCGCTGCTTATGCAGACGCAAATGGTTACGAATTGGGCGATATTGTTCGCCGTGATTAATTGTGGGTAACAGGAAATTATGCGATGAACATTCAAGCAACTATGCATATTAGAAACACAGAGGCATACGAAGGCTACGTAATTCACATTTACGAAGATGGAAATGTGCTATTCGTTCCAAACTCAGGCTATTATTGCGGGAACCCTAAAATTGTACATGCCTCGCTAATTAGGTTCTCGGTTAGCGATATTAGTATGCAGAACAGTGAGTTAAAGAAATTGTCCTGAGTTGTCTATCATTGTGGGCATTACGTTATAGGAGAGTGAGATGAGCGATTTCGATTACTCAATATGGATTGTGATGGGAACGCTCAATCTTGGGGATACAGTTCCTGTTCGTGCGTTTTAGGACAAAACGTAAGGCTGAGCAATATGCTGTGCGTATGAATGCCACAGTTGACGAAGGAAAGCTTTGTTATTATCATACAGCGTTTGCGTATCTCGAAAGGAAAACAAATGACAACGATGGTTGAACGAGTTGCTAGGGCGATTTGTTGGAGTAATGGCGAAACGTTTGACGATATAAAGCAGCCTAAGCACGACTATTACGTGTTGTTAGCGCGTGCCGCTATTGAAGCGATGCGTTATATCGATGAACAAATGGCTGAAGCTGGGTTTGCTCATGAGCATGTGCTCGATAATGGCTATCAGCAAATTTATGAGGCGATGATTGATGCTGCCTTGAAGGAAGAGTGATATGGGCAATATGTGGTTCGCTTATTATCTAAGCGCTGGAATGTATCAATCCAGTGAACAGCGCGAGGTTGATATTTTCGCTAAATCGCGATTTGTTATATCTGACAAAGTAGGGTTAATGTCATATCGCGAAGTGTTTTACGTTTGGAAAGATAACCGCGTTTATTGCAAAATGTCTGTTGACAACAATCAAAAGCGAGATTAGATTACTAATATCAACAACGCAATGGAGTTACGAAAATGTTTAATCCAAAACAAATGTCTGATAGCGAAATCAAGCAGCGCATTGGTGTTCTACTAGCTGTAAAGGCATCACTGGAATTCTCTGGCCGTGTTTTGCCGGAAGAGGATAAGACTAAGTTTGACGCATTGCGTGAAGAGCTTCGCATCCGTGATGAACGCGTTGCTGCTGCAATGAAGATAATTCATGCGAGCTAAGGTGAGCGCCTTCGGGCGCTTTTCTTAACTAACGGAGATATGACTATGGTTTATCGTTATGTTGTTCGTCGTGCTGCTGATGGCGCTATTTATTTTTCCATAAGCTACGGCGCATTTATTTACGATGATTTCTTAGAAACTATCGGAATGTGATTGACAGCACAACTCAACTGCGCTATAACAAAGCTACATTCAATTGAGGGAACGAAAATGGCTTGGGAAATTCAGAACGTCAACGGTCTTGTGCTTGCTGATATTCATTTCGACCGCAATGGCAACGTTGGCGAAATTGAATGGCAGGAAACGGGCGTTGTTTACACCGACGAAGAAGAGCTTGAGATTGATCTTGCGCTTGCTCAAGGCGCAGGTTATGATTGCGAAGTTATTTTCGTCAATGGTGCGAATAGGAGGACGGCGTGATGCGTCCACATCTCGGTAAGATGGAAGAAATGTTGAGCAAGCGTCAATATCAGACCAAGGACGAACGTGACGCTTATCGCGATGGGTTTACTGATGGCGTAATGCTAGAACCACACGATGCAGACTATGTTGATTATCCTAACGCCTATAGAGCTGGCTATTGGGACGGATTTCATTATATTGCAGGAGACAACCCATGAAACCTCTCATGTTCTTTTACGTTGCAGTTGCTGCGGCTTCGATTTATTATTTTGCTAGCTTGCAAGCCGACGCGATGACAGAGTGCAACAAGACACACTCATGGGAAGTGTGCTTTCAGGAGTTGAATAGATGACGAAACTTTCTATTATCGTTAAGAACTTCTATGAAATTTGGCGGCATGGAAACTATGTCGCTTTCCGCAGAGAATATACACATGCGAATGGACGTAAAAGCGGTTACACATGGATGGAACAGACGCTAGGATTGGATGGTGTGGAATGAGTTTACAACCAAACGATGATAAATTGACTAGGTGCCGCTGCGAGCGGATTTTATGGTCAAGTATAGAACGAGAACTCCATATATGTAATTATTGCGCTGATAGGCAATACGAACAATATCAAGAACGACGCGAATTTGAGTATTATCATCGAGACGACGAATGAACCGCTACGACACAGACGCAGCTTGGACGGGTTACGTTATCTTCAAAGATGGCGTTCCTTTCCAGGCTGCTTATCGCGTGTTTGGTCCTAAGCGGCGTGACGGTCTCGATAATTTGCGCTGTTGGTTATCGACCGTTGACGGACCAATGCCGATTGACATTGCTAGGTTTGTTATGATAGCGTTTGCGAAAGAAGTAGCAACGGAGTGGTTTGGAAGATGAACCCTAACACGAAATGGATGCTTATAGAAGCGTCGAAACCTTCAGGGCTTATACTACACGCTGCGAGTGCAGCATCATACGCAAGCCAACTCGTAAATGAAGGATTACTGCATAAATCTGCAGTTTACTCCATTTGGTTTATTACTAAAGCTGGAAAGCGCGAATTGGAAAAAGAAGATGAATAAACTTACGAAATTCAAAGTTCATTATAAGCGCGAAACGCTCGAAGGCGAGTCTGTACGCGGTTTCATTCGCGTTGATGCGAAGTCGCCTGAAGAGGCAGATGCTAAAGTGCGTGCTGAAATTCCGCGTGTAATTATTCTCAAGACGAAGGTGGATAAAGAGAAATGAAAAATAAGAAAAAGACTAAAGAGACGCTTTTGTCTTATGGTTTAGCACAAATGGATAAATCGTTTGAAAAAGCATACGGGTTAAAAGTTGTTACCGAATGGGATATAATTGAAGAACGCTACGTTACACGTTGCGAAAGCGAACTTTCGTCAGAACACAATGCTTTTCTTTCTGGATATAGTAAAGCATTAGTTGATATGTTTATTGCTGCGAGGTTGTGATGTATAATCCTTATGGAGTATATCGTGAAATTCTTCGTCTGCTTCAGAACGATAGCGGCATGACTGGTCATGAAATGATTAAAGCGTCAACAAAACTCAGTCGATGGACCATTTACACGCATCTAGCGATGATGGAAGATAAGGGCTGGTTACGACATGAAGCCTTTGTGGTAACTGGACTAGGATTAACGAAGCGGCGTTATTTCATAACAAATGAAGGGAAACGGGAATATGATAAAGCGAATTAGCGTTACATTGACTGAGAAAGACGTAGACGCAGCTTTAATTGCGTACGTTGCGCAGAAGTATGGCGCGCTGCGGAATGTTAAAGTGACGATGAGAATAGTAGTTGTTGGTCCACAAGACTATAAGTTCGTTGAAGCTGAAGTTTCGGGCGACGTATCATGACAGATGAAGATAGGATTAATTGGCTCGAACAGCATCACACGTTGCATTTTACTGTTGAAGTGCTTTATGTTGTGATTGGTTATCAAGCGCAACTTCTTTACGACGACGAACCAATAACGGTTGCATCAGGCGAAACTTACAGAGAAGCGCTTGACGCTTTAATAGCCAAGTGCGATTAATTGTGGGCATAGGAGAAATTGTTATGACTAAAGATACAGGCAGTTTTGCTTATTCACGCACTAGCGAGTATTCTCATTGTAATTCACAAGAAGGAATGACATTGCGTGATGCATTTGCTATTGCTGCATTACCTACTGTGTATAAAGATGTAGATGATTTAGCCATTTCTGACTATAAGGCGATGGCATCTAGAATGAACGCAGAAAATTCTAGGCAATTGATTGCGAGAATGAGTTATGCTATTGCGGATGCGATGCTAGAAGCTCGAAAGGAATAATCATGTCTTGGACCAATAAACCGCCAGTGCCCACAGATGGATGGAGCGCAGTGGTGCCAGCGAAACAAATGCTAACTCAATCGATCAATGCGCAAGCTGAAATGGTCTCGATTGAGAATACGCTACGTAACGACGGATGGGTGCAAACCGCGCATGATGAATGGCAGAGAGATATTCCCGCTGGCACAACTGTAACCGAAGACGCTGTTAGGGGATGGGGAACGCCGTGGACGAGTAACGTTGATAGATTGCCTTCTGTTAGTGATCCAGGCTATAGTGATGCTTATTATCCGTCACGTGATAACGACCGCGTTGAGCAACTTCGCGAAGCTATTTGGACCGCAAATGCGCTCGATAGCGCGAACACAAAAGCAGGTGTCGTTAACGCCCTCAGCGGTAACAAAGATCATTTCAATATCGATCAGGATGGCGAACTTACGCGGCTTCAAGAGATTACGAAATCCGTATCTCCTGGACCGCATGGCTATTATATTGCGTATCATAATGGTCGATGGTTGCACGCTATCTTGAGCGGTCCTTACGAAAACAAAGATACTGCTATGTTGCAAGCTTCGAAAGCTTATGATATGATGACAGAAGACGCAGCATTCAAGCTCGCGTTCGAGAATAGATTTGATCGCAACGGAATTTATTGCGCCGAAATTCCATTGTCCGCGAAACGTCATGGTGCGTATGGAGTATTGAGCGATGGATAAACAGCAAGAGCGAGAATTGCATAAAGCTATCGATAGCGTGTTAAGTGATAATCTAAGCCCGGTAGTCAGTAAACCGGGGATTATCGGATTGCGCGAGCTTATCCTCGATGCGATTGAAGGCGCGGGGTTTGGTGTAGTTGGTCCGCCAACCACGCCTGTGACTAGCAGCATTAAAACTGATTACAACAAAACTGCTGATGCATGTGATTGGGATGATACGCAAGATTTAATGGATCGAGACAGAGAATAATATATTGCACAATGCATGGTTCTAGGTTAATTCCAATAGCGCGTCGATTGTGGCGCGCTTTTCTTTTGGAGAAAATTATGACCGAACATAAAGGCTTGCCAGTCTCGGGCTACAAGGCTACGCAGCCAGACGAATTTATTCAGTTGGTGAATGAGAATAAGCAACTTGAAGAACGGATTTTGCGCCAGATTGAGAAACATTACAATATGGGCGCTGCAATCGATCAGCGCGCGATTGCTATCGCTAAGACAGGTATTCAAGAAGCATTCATGTGGCTCAATCGCGGTGTATTTCAGCCGCAACGAATTTCCTTGCCAGAAGATGGGGCAACGCTTCCACTTAGCGATTGACAAACGTTAAACAGCGCAATAAACATTGGCAGTCAACAACGAAAGGATTGCCAATGTTTGGAATGAACAAGCTCTTCGGAGCGGATGAAATTAAGGTTACGAGCGCGCAAGACGAAGCGCGCAAAGCGCAAATGCTTAACACAACCCCATCTGTTGGGGCTAATCCTATTACACAAACCCTTGCGGATGGAATGTACGCCGGAGGGGCTAAACTCGCATCAGGCGAGACATCTGCGCCTAAGCCTGCGCGCCCCGGCGACACGCCACCTCGCGCTTTTGTGGGTAAGACACTCGATCAGCTCAACAAGACGTTGGAAAGCTACAGCACCGAGCGCGATCTCCTAGCCAAAGACATTCAGAAGCTCACAGAAGAGCATTCGCAGGTTGTTCGGTCTCTGGCCGCGATCTCTGCTGCTATCTCGTCTCTTGAGGCTCCTGAAGCCCAGGTGGATATGCAGAAGCTTGAAGACGAGCTATCCAATGTCGGAACCGTCTAACCGCGAGATATGCGCGGCGTTTCGGGAACTGCTGACGACTGGTTTCTACGCCGATCCATCAGTTAACCCCGATGAAGCGTTGCGCATTACGAAACCGTGGCGCGGCGAAGTGTGGAAAGCTTTTCGCGAACTTGAAGACAGATTATGTCCTCTTGAGGCTCTAGACAGGGAGCGTAAGAAGAATGCGTAAACTTTGGTGCAAACTATTTCATCGTAAATGGTGGATTTATCATTGGGGCGCTTACATTCGCGTTCGTCATTGTTCAAAGTGTGAGATAACGCATTATGATTAATTGCCCACATTGTGGCGGAGAATTAGCGAGCGATCCTGAAGGTTTCGAAAAGCTATCTCCGCAACAAGCTAGAATATTTAGGCTGTTTCTTAACCGGCCTACACGAATATGGACCAACGAAGATATTGTGAATGCGATTTACGCTAATCGGCGCAACGGCGGTCCAACGTATGCATCGGATAATATAGCAGTGCAGATATATCGAATACGTAAGCATATCGGTAACGTTATTGAGACAACGAAATCAGGATACCGCTTGCGTTTATCGGAATTATCGCGTATTAGTGGCAAATCAACAACGGAGAGTGAAGCGAAATGAGAAATGTAATTATTCAAATGCTCGGTGGTGCAACTCCTGATGAGCACGCTGCAATTATTGCGGCACACGGAAATGCAACTATGCTCAAAAATCAGTATCAAGAGCGTGCATTGAAATACGAACGCACACTTGAAGAGATGGAAAATAAATATATTCAAGCAGCGATGCAGGCAGAGCAGTTGCTTGAGCGTTTGCGTAGAGCTGAAGAACAGCTTGAGAATAAAGAACAAGAGCGTGCGAATGCTTCGGCAGGATGGAATAAAACTCTTGAAGAGCAAGTTGCTACTAAGAGGCAATTGAGTATTGCTAATGAAGTATCGGAGAAGCGGCGCATTAGCTTAATCGAAGCTGAACGCCACATTGCAGAACTGAATACGCTTATTGCGAAAGAAAGCGACGGTAGCGATATTGAATTCTTTATCCAGGGTGGAAATCCCGCCGAAGGGCGTGCCGGTTCTCGCACTCCGTTGCGTCTATTTATGACAGGCGTTCAAGATGGTGTTGAGCGTCATGTTGAATTGCGTTCACTTAGCTACTCGAAAGCCAATCGCGAAATCCTTGAGGAAATCATGAAGCTTGCGAATAAGGTTGTTCGCGGTTAATTTCAACAGTGCCTGCTTAATTGTGGGCACTCTTTTCTTGTGAGGGTGAGATGGCTATTGTTAGATTTGTAGAGCATGATTACAAAGAAGTTACAACGCAAGAGGTAGTACGCGCAGCTAGTCTTGAAGCTGACTATCGAAATAAAGATACCAAGGTTATTGAACTTATTGGAGTGCTTAAAGATAAAGGAATTATAACAGAAGACGAGTTTCTTGATCTGCTAGATACGGGTGATGTAACTTTTATGGTGAAAAACGATGACACCTGATGAACTTGCGAAAGCTGGTACGGAGCACGCGCATCAGAAGGCGCTTTTTGCGTACGCTAATTGTGCATACACATATGGTTTCGATGCAGCAGACGATGACAGATTTTACAACGTCAAGACGCGTCCTAATGTTCCCACGCTTGGTGTTCATTATATGTGCAGGCTGTTTGCAATCCATAATCAAGGTCACGGTGACGCTATTCGGGGTGGTCGCGCTCGCGCTGAGGGCGTAAAGGCTGGCGTTCCTGATGTTATGTTGCCGGTGTCGAATGGTTTTCATCATGGTCTGTTTATTGAGTTGAAGAAATCCAAAAAGGGGGTTATTAGCGACGATCAGCATGATTGGATTGCATATCTCCGCAATGAAATGTACGCGGTTGCTGTTTGCTATGGATGGCATGAAGCTGCCGAAGCAATAAAATGGTATGTGAATTATAAATAGTTGTTGACACTTGTTTTGATTGCTCTATAACTAAATACAGCGACAGACGCTAACGAAATTAAAAGGAAGGAAATAGAAATGACTGTACTTAACGATCTTGTTGCCGCTACCCTCGATCCGGCTCGCGGCTATATGTGGCTAGGCGAAGCTGATTACGCGCCGCTCGTTGAAGCTGGCTACGCTGAAGTGAATGCTACTGTTCCGAATGCGCCGGTTGAGGGTCAGATTGCAACCCGCGCTACCCCATCCGGTGTTGCTGCCGTTCAGACTGCTCCTGTTTCGTCTGGCTTCGGTGCAGCTCCGGTTACGCAGCCGTCCGCACCTACCGAGAAAAAGCCGGTCTTTACGTTCGTCAGCGACTTTCAGCCGCCCGCACGTAAGCCGCGTGGTGCAGTTGCAGGTGCTGGCGCTTCGGAGAAGTATCCCTTCGGCGATTTGAAGGCTCCTACGCAGCGCGAAGACGGTTCGCTGGATTACACTGGCGCTGTTATCTTCGTTCCGTCCAATACGCATACCAAGGGCGATAAGAAGGGCCAGCTTCGCACTGCCGAAGAAATGGCATTCTCGCTTGTATCGGCCTGCTCCGCTGCGAACCGCCGTTACGCAACGGTTGTTGGTGAAGAGACCGGTAAGGATGGTAAGCAGCGCAAGAAGTACGAATATTCTCGTGACTTTAAGACTGCTCCGGGCGAGCAGAACGGTCAACCGGGTGCGTATATCTACCGCGCCAAGTAATTTGTGAAGCGGCTTGGTTTTCCCCCACGCCCTCCCAAGCCGCCAACAAAGAAGGCCTGATACCCGCTCGTGTCAGGCCTTTTCTGCGTCTAGGGATTGCCCAAATCGCGCACGCACGGTATATCTGAATTCCCATCAAATAAGGGTCTACTAATGGTCCGTGTATTCAGCGCCAAATCTCTAAGCAATCTCAAGGATATCCATCCGTTGTTGCTCGAAATCGCAACCGCTGCGCTCCAAAGCAGTCCGCAGGATTTCAGCGTCATTTGTGGGAACCGCTCGCGCGCCGATCAAGAGAAAGCCTTCGCTGAGGGCCACTCCAAGGTGCATTATGGCGACAGTGCCCACACTGCGCAATCGCCCGATGGCAAGCCCCGCGCTTGCGGAATTGACGTTCTTCCTTATCCATTTACAAATTACGATGATCCAACAATGAGACCAGAATGGAAAGCTATTTTCCTTGCGTTTCAGGCTGAAGCAGAGAAGCGCGGCGTTAAGCTTCGTTGGGGCGGCGGAATTCCTGATAAGTCTTTCGCTTGGGATTTACCACATATTGAATTGCATCCGTGGCGTGATTACGCAAAGCGCCCATAACAGGGGTTATTCATGAAACATGCTATTACAATGCTGGCAATTGGGCTAGCTATTTCTTCCTGCACAACCACAAGCGATATTGATGCTGGCATCCAAAAAGCTCTTCCGCAAGTGTGCGCGGGTGCATCTGCTTCATACGCAATTGTCAAGCCATTTATCGATGCTGATAAGCTGAAACCGAAAACTGTTGTAGCGGTTAACGCGGCTCACGATAACCTTTTCGGGGTCGATGATGATCCTCAATCACAAGCGCTAGCGTTGTGCAATAATACAAAGACAGCATCATTGACCACTGTTCTTATCGCGGCCTCTTCGGCTGCGTTGACTATTTCAACTGCCGTTAGCGAAGCTAAAAAGGCACAATAAGGAATATTGATATGGGTGAATACTCTAAAGCTATTGCCGCCGCCGTTGGCGGTGCCGTCGCGGGCGGCGGAACTAGCGCCGTCGCTCTGCCCGATGGCTCGCCGTGGTACGCTTACGTCATCATGACCGCGATCACGACGCTTATTCCAGCGCTGTTGACTTATTTCGCTCCCAAGAACGCAGCGTAATTTAACGGATACATTTATGGAAAAGATCGTAGCAGCGGGCGTTAAAGCCCAATCCGAAATCGATTATCATCTGACCAAGGCGTACAAGGCCGCTCTTCGGCTCGTAAAGGTCACAGAGGACGGCGTAGGGGCTGGCATGGTGCCGAAGGCCATCTCAGCCAAGCTCATCATTGCAGAAGCACGTGAGCTGCCTGGATTGATCGCTGGAGCTGCCGCATCTGCCGCGAAGCTTCATGCGAAACAGACGATTATTTGTCAGGAAAACGGCGTCGATACGCCAACACCGGCCAATGTCGGCGGCGTCACTATCCAGGGTGGAGGCGGTCGCTAATGAATGTGTTTGACGCAGCGCTACTATTGGGGTTTGTGTCTGTGTGGGCACTTTCGGGCAATCTGCCACGCGCGCGGCTATGGCTTCTGTCAGGTGCTGCGTCTTACGCTCTATCCGCCGCGTGGTGGAAGCTCGGAATACCCCACCACCCGGCGTTTACGCTATTTTGTGATGCGAGCGTTTGCCTGTTAATTTATTTCTTGGGACTAGAAAATTGGGAGTTGAAAGTGTATAAAATCTTTCAATTCTCAGTTTTGGTGAGCCTAGTACGCATGCTTAACTTCGAAGCGTCTGCCGATCTTTATCCTATCTTGCTTGAAGGGTGTAATTGGGCCGTGTTGCTGCTTATTACTTTCACCGCTCTGCTAAGTGGAGCTGCGCATGGAAATCGCGCTTTTCATCGCTGGATTGGCGGTTTTCATAGGTCTAGTGTTGCTTTACGAGAAGCTCGCGCAACGAAACCATTCCATCAAGTACCGCGATAATGGAGACAATAGCGGCTAAGGTGGCGGGCACATTGGCGGGTGCCTTTCTTGCTCTTGTTCTGATACCGCCTCGCACAAAAGCTGGATTTTTCCGAAGACTAACAGCCGCTATCGTATCCGGCCCGGTATTCGGGCCGCTCATCCTCCGATATATGCAATGGGAAGGCATTGAAGAGAACATTATTGCTTCAACATGCTTAGCTGCATTGATTTCGTGGTGGGGCTTGGGGGTGCTGATTAACGGCGCTGTCAAGGTGATGGAAAAGTGGTTTGCAGTCCAATCTAAGGCCGATTGAAGTTTAGCTCTTGCCCGATGTTCAATTGTTCCTTATCCTGTGGGCATTATGGCATGGAACGAATATCAATCTCCGGAAATGTATCCCCCTGATGTAGCGAAGCCGCTCAAGAGGCTTTTCGCACATACATGGGTGCGTTTCCCCGATAACCCTTATGCCGCAGCGCGGGAAATTGAACAGCATCCAGGCAAGGCGCATTGGATTGCAACGAATTGGGTTGAAGATGAAGACGTGTTACAAGAGCGATCTAAGCTTATTGCAGAGCGCGGCCCGATTGCAAAAGTGCCCACAAAAGAAGAATTCGCTGCTGAGATTTATCTGAAGGCAACGAAGATTAAAGACGGCACTAAAGAACAATTGCAGTATTACGAAACATTCGCAAAGATTATGAGTTATCTTGATACAAGCGTTAAGGTCAAAGGTGACGCTGAAAATCCAATTAAACATGAACATACTGCTAGATGGTTGAGCGACGATGAACTTGCACGTATCGCCACAAATGGCAGCAAATGAGTTGTTGCGCAGACGCGCAGCACGCTCTTCGCTTATCGGTTACGCAAAATATATTGAAGTTCCAGGCGCTCCAATCGATGAAACCGACGAAGACGCAGAAGACTTTTTGCCTGTTGAGACGACGCTTGCGGCGCATCATGAATTGATCCTTGCGGCGGCAGATCGTTGCATATCGAGACCGTACGGTCGTACAATGTTGTTTCTTCCGCCCGGTTCAGCCAAGAGCACTTACGGTTCTATTGTTGTGCCTAGTTACGCTATGGGCAAAAAACCTAACTACCGCGTTATCGCAGCTAGCTACGGTTCTGATCTTGCGCGCAAAATGGGCAGACGTACACGTTCGATTGTCAAGCAACGCGCGTATCAAACGTTGTTCAATACGTCGCTTGCGTCCGACAGTAGCGCCGCCGATGAATGGGCATTGACGAACGGTAGTGAATACATGTCAGGCGGTATTTTGTCCGGCATGACCGGCAACCGTGCGCATTTCCTCGTCATTGATGATCCGATCAAGGGTAGACAGCAAGCCGATAGCGAGCAGACACGCAAAACAACGTACGACGCTTACGAAGACGACTTGAAGACGCGCCTTGTTCCAGGCGGTTCGATCATGCTTATTCAAACCCGCTGGCATGAGATGGACATTGCGGGGCAGATACTGCCGGAGAATTATAACGGCGAAAGCGGTGTTATTGCTTGTCGCGATGGTATGGATTGGGAAGTCATTTGTATTCCGGCTCGCGCCGAACGTCATGATGATCCATTAGGGCGCAAAGTTGGTGAATACCTCTGGACAGAATGGTTTGATGCGAAGCATTGGGCACAATTTGAACGCAATCCGCGCACATGGGCGGCGCTTTACCAGCAGCGCCCCGCACCTGACGAAGGTGATTATTTCAAGCGCGAATGGATCAAGATTATTGATGAATTACCGCCACTCAAGACATTGAACGTTTACGGCGGTTCGGATTACGCAGTTACGGCAGACGGCGGCGACTACACAGTTCATGCTGTTGTGGGTATTGGATACGACGATAAGCTCTATCTGCTTGATCTATGGCGCAAGCAATCTGCGTCGGATGAGTGGATAGAGGCGTTCTGCGATCTAGTCATCAAGTGGAAGCCCATCGGATGGGCGGAAGAAACCGGGCAGATCAAGTCAGCTCTAGGACCACAAATCGACACCAGACAGCGCGCTAGGAAGGCGTATGTGCATCGGGAGGTGTTTCCCACAAGGGGAGGCAACAAAGCCGTCAGAGCGCAGTCTATACGCGGTCGCATGGCCCTGGACGGCCTCTATGTCGCGCGGTCGGCACCATTTCTTGCAGACTTCATTCGGGAATTGCTAACTTTCCCGGTCGGTGTTAATGATGACCAAGTAGACGCATTAGGTCTAATTGGTCAGCTCCTGAATAAGATGTTCGCTAAGACCGAACCGAAGCAGCCTGACCCGCAAAAGACAAACGATTATAAATATTCTGCTGCCACCGAAAATACTGGCGATTGGATGACATACTAATGGCAAGCGAAGATAGCGATTACGTTGACCATAACAAGCGCAAGCGCGAATATCTTGGTTATCTCGATACGAAACAGAACGAAATCCTTGAACAGCAGACAGCGCGCCGGTACTACCATGGTTCGCAATATACTGCTGAACAAATTCGTGTGCTGAATAGGCGTCGTCAGCCTATTGTTACCTATAACAGAGTTGGCAGAAAAATCAACGCTGTTGTTGGATTGCTTGAACGAAATAAGCAAGACCCCAAAGGCTTTCCGCGAACACCACAACACGAAGAGGGCGCAGAAGTTGCGACTGCTGTGTTGCGTTATGTGTGCGACGAACAGCATTGGCAGGCTAAAGCTCTCACAGCGGGGTTGAACAGCTCCATTGATGGTATTGGCGGGGTAGAACTTACGCTTATTAGTGGCGACGTTGGTGATACTGAAATCGGTATTGAGGAAGTTGATCCTAGCTCATTCTTCTATGATCCGCGTTCACTGAAATCTGATTTCTCTGATGCGCGTTACATGGGAACGGGTAAGTGGGCTGACGTGGATGCGACTATTGCGCTATTCCCCGATAAGAAAGAAGAAATTCTAAACTCTATCGATACCGGAGGCGAGCTTACGAGTTATCCCGACAGCGATAGACGCTGGTTTCGTGATGTTGGTGATCGCAGACAAGTGCGCGTTGTTGATCATTGGTATATGAAGGGTAACGATTGGTATTGGTGCATTTACACCGGCGCAACTATTCTTGCTGAAGGTAAAACACCATTTCTTGACGAAAAGAAGCGCGATATTTGCAAGTACGTTATGTATTCTGCGAATATTGACCAAGACGGCGATAGATACGGCTTTATCCGTAACATGAAATCATCTCAAGATGAAATCAATCAACGCCGTTCTAAGGGCTTGCATCAGCTTAATTCGCGCCGCATGATTATCCCGAAGGGTAGCGGTAACGATCTTGAAAGCGTTCGTACGGAAGCGGCTCGACCGGACGGCGTTATTGAGTTTGTGGGCGAAATTCCTCCCTCATTTGACGATGCTGCTAAAGCACAAGAGCTGCAAGGGCAACTAGCTTTCCTCGAAGACGCTAAAAACGAAATCGAGAATTACGGCTTTAATCCTGCTTTGATTGGTCAAGGCGTAGACCAGTTATCAGGTCGCGCTATTCAATTGCAACAACAAGCAGGTGTTGCGGAACTCGGTCCATACCTTGTTAATAATAAGAATTGGAAGCTTCGCGTTTATCGCGCTATTTGGTGTGCTGTTCAAGAACATTGGACAGGTGAACGCTGGGTGCGCGTTACGGATAATGACGGACTTGCACAGTTCTTTGCGGTTAACCAGTTGCAACTAGACCCCGCTACGATGCAAATGGTTATGACAAATCAACTTGGTGCGCTTGATGTTGATATTATTCTTGATGAAGGTCCGGACGTCATCAATATGCAGCAAGATGCTTACGATACGATATCCATCATGGCGCAAAAGGGCCAGCAAGTACCGCCGCAACTCGTTATCGAGCTATCGCCCTTGGCAGGTAGCGTCAAGAAAAAGGCGCTTGACATCATCGAGCAAGCACAGCAACAGGCAGCGCAGCCGAACCCGGTTGCTATCGCTGGGGCACAAGCGGAATTGGAGAAGACCCGGAGCGAGACGGCGAAAAACATGGCTTCGGCGCAAAAGCTCCTAGCCGACGCCGGTCAAGCTGGAAATAATACTGGCGAAACCGGTCCATCAGAGATTGACATCGCCACGGCTCTAGCTGATATTCGCGCTAAGAATGCTTCGGCAGAGAAGACTAAGGCAGATACGCTCGTATCGATCGCAACAGCGGACCAAATACGAACAACCACAGGTCTTGCCCCTGTAGAGATGTCTTATCAGATGGCCGAAGATCAGCTTAACCGCAAAGAGCGGCTAGTTATTCATCAAGATACGATGGCTAATAATGCTGTCTCTCATGCGCTTAAAGCAAAACAATTAAGTGACGCCAACTCAAGGGCGAATACGCAGAAATAGAGACGCCATCTTTAAGGGCGATTATTGTCAGTGCCGCCAACTATAAGGGCGAATGAGGAAATAAAATGGCCGATATTGCAGAAGACATGAATTTGTTTGACAACATTATTTCAGGTGACAAGAACGCTCCTATTGAGCCTACGGTTACTGAAGTAACGCAGCCACAAGAACCGGTTCGTGATGATAAAGGTAAGTTTGCAAAAGCAGATGAGCCCACAACTGAAGCGCCGGTAGATTCGACAACGCAGCAGCCAAATGCAGAACCTGAACGGGTACCTGTTGCGGCTGTGCAAGATGAACGCAGGAAGCGACAGGAAGCGGAACGCCGCGCCCAGGCTCTTGAGGAACAGCTTGCAACGTTGACGAAGACGACGAACGTACAACAGCCTGTAGTACAAACGCCGCAGCAACAGTCTCAGCCCGTTACGATTTGGGATGATCCGGATGCTTGGCAACATCAGCAGCTTGCGCCTATTCAGTCTTCCGTAGCTGAAGTGCGCGAAATGATGATGGAAATGCAGGCAATGCAGCGCCACGGCGCTGATGTCTTGGGGGCTGCAAAAGAAGCAGCGCAAGCATTGGCAGGAAAGCCGGAAGGTGTTGCGCTCTATCAAGAGATAATGTCTCGTGGTGGAAATCCGTTCGATAGTCTTGTGGCTTGGCATAAGCAACAGCAGGTACTTGCGCGTGTAGGGCCAGACCCTGAAGCGTTTATAGCTGCTGAACGCGAAAAGATGTTGACAGACCCGGCATTCCTTGCACAAGCGCTGGAACGGGCAAAAGCAAGTGCAGCGTCTAATGTAAATACTCGGTCGAGCGCCCCGCGTGTAAGCCTACCGTCACTTTCGAATATCCCCGCAACAGGTGGTGGAAACGCCACAGCGGAGCCAGCAAGCGACGAGGCTTTATTTAATTCAATCGCATCAGCCCGACGAAAATAATCATCGGGCTAATAACCCGGAGACCTAAGTAAATGGCACTGACAGTTAATCACCCAAATAATGAACTTATTAAATTTCGAACTGATGTTGCGCTAGACTTCCTTCGCCGTTCGCGTTTCGACCCCTATATGGGCAATGATAGCACCTCTATTATCGTCCGCATGGCCGATCTTGAGGCAGACGGTAAGGAAATTCGTATTCCGCTCGTTACGCAGCTTTCCGGCGACGGCGTTGGCGCTGGTACCCTTCGCGGTAACGAAGAGCAGATTGACAGCTACGGTATGCCTATGTGGGCAGATTGGGCACGTAATGCCGTCGCTAACAACCGCGCCGTCAATAAGGAAAGCTCTTTCTCGATCCGTTCTACGGCTCGTCAGCTTCTTCGCAATTGGGCAAAGCGCATTGTGCGTGATGACCTTACCGACGCTCTGCTTTCTATCCCCACATCGACTATCCAGGCAAATCGCTTTCAAGCACCGGGCAACCGTGTTAACGGCGTCAAGTGGTCGCTTGCCACGACTGCGCAGAAGAACGCTTGGACAACTGCGAATTATGACCGCGTTGTGTTCGGTAGCTTGATTTCCAACTATTCGACCACTTTCGCTACCGCTGTTGCCAACGTCAATAACACGACTGGTAAAATGACGGCTGCTGTTGGCTCGCTCCTGAAAGCGCAGGCAAAACAGTCCGGTGTTGATCCGAACAACCCCGGCGTTTACAACGGTCGTCCGAAGATTACGCCTTGGCAGCTCGAAGATGACGATCAAGAATGGTACGTCTGCTTCCTTGGCTCTCGCGCCTTCCGCGATCTTCAAGCGGACCCGGTTATGTATCAGGCTAACCGTGATGCTCGCGAACGTGAAAGCAACCCGACCAGCAACAACCCGATCTTTACGGGCGGCGAGCTGATCTTTGACGGTATCATCTACAAGGAAATTCCGGAAATTACGCAGCGTCTTCTCCTGAAGGGTGTAGGTTCTGGCGGTATCGATATCGAGCCGATCTTTCTTTGTGGGCAGGGTGCTATGGCTTACGTCATGGGCCAGATGCCGCGCCCGACGCAGCTTGAAGACGGCGAC
>Ga0068857_100000179_pt1 | contig 40362 bp, 33 predicted proteins | sample KBSCornC72_FD_66591 | JGI IMG/M metagenome (GOLD analysis project Ga0068857, IMG submission 66591) | Corn rhizosphere microbial communities from Kellogg Biological Station, Michigan, USA - KBS Corn C7-2 | ecosystem: Host-associated > Plants > Roots > Rhizosphere > Soil ...
GCTGCCGTCGCGTGCGTTCAGGTTGTCAAGCATTATGCGTATTTCTCCTCTAGAAGAGCCTGGAGCGCCTCACGAGCGCGGTGAACGCGCATCTTCAGGGCCCCAACGGTGGTACCCAACAAATCGGCCATCTCCTCGTACGACCGCCCTTCGACGTGCTTCATCACGAACGCCTCTCGCAATGACGGTGCGAGAGTCATTAGCGCCTTGTCGAGATCCGAGCGGAGCTCGGTCCGGTCCAACTCCTCATCGGGAGTCGAGTATCCGGAAGGCTGGTCGTCTTCATCGTAGCTCAGGTGCGTGCGCCGAATGTTCTTCAGCCAGTCCTTGCACCCGTTTGCTACGATCCGGAATACCCAGGCGTCGAAGCGTCCGCGCACCTCGGCGAGGTGTTGGTACGCCTTGATGAAAGACATCTGGAGGATGTCTTCGGCAACATCCGGGCTGCCGGTCATGCCCAACGCGTGGCGATACAGTGGGTCGCTGTATCGGTTGATCAGAACCGAAAAGGCATCCCGATTGCCCGCGAGGACGCGCGAGATGATGTCCTGATCTACTTCCAGTTGGTCGGTCGGAGAGGCCGGCACCGTCGTCTTCACGGTGCTAGTGTAACCCGATTCTCGCGCCGTCGATAGTGCGGATGAGGCGCGCCTCGCCGCCGGCCTGGCAGTTGTGTTGTTGGTCACATGGTTCTGACGAACCAGTCATGGCGGCGTAACAACAGACCAACACGCCGGCGTTTTTTTCCCGGCGGCCGTTACCGGAGACGGGCGTAATAGAGCAGCTCTCGCACCTCGTCGCCCTTGTAGCGTCGCCCTTCGCGATCGCTGTCGGCTCGGTAGCGCTTGTACCGTCGCGTGAAACGCTTCACACGACCATCGATCGCCGCGTCGGCGAGAATCGATCGTAAGGCCTTGTCGCCGATGACGCCTTCGGTGTTGTAGCTGACCAGCACATGGCAGGCGCCCGTCGCCGCGAGCAGGCTGCGGAGCGCATCCGGTGCTTCCCGTCGCGAGCACCACGCGCTCCTCTGTTCCTCGTCGGCAATGAGGCCGGTCTTTCCGCGCAGCTTCACCTCGTCCTCGAACCACCCCCGCGCGATGAGCTCCGGTACGTGGTAGTAGCCAGCGTATTGTCGCGTGTTGTACGGCGGATCGACGTACAGCAAATCGATCGGGCCGAGTGTCTCCGCGACCTGTGCGGCATCTGCGTGATGCGCCACGCACCGCGCCACTGTGTCGATTGGAGGCTCGGCGACAACCGCGAAAGGCCGCAACGCGTTCGGTTGCCATTGCTTGATGTATGCGGCGTAGACCCCCGCGGTATTCGCAATGCGATCCGCGCCTTCAATCACCGCGGCGAGCAGGACGTAGAACGTATCGTCGGCGAGTAGTCCGCGCCGACGCCAGTCGTGGAGCGTCGTGCGGGCTGCGTCAATTCGACGGGCATTTTCCTCCGTGAAATACATCCTCCCGCCCGCCGGACCGAAGTTCCTCGCAAAAAACCCGTCGTTCGGCGTCACACGGGCTGCGAGATGCTCGGCCACTGCGGTCAGCCGCCCGGCCGCCACGTCCGTGGATTCCAAAGGAATGCCTCGCTCCGCGCCGATGATCGATCGATGCGCAGCCACCAGACCACGTTCGGCGAACATTCCGCGAACTCCGACGTCTGCCTTCGCCAATTCGTCGAAGGAATCGACCCTCGATGCAACGACGTAGGCCCGCTGCATGACGTACGAGTAGGTCATGAGGTCGCTGGAGTGAACGACCCAGCCAGCGGATTTGAGTGCTCGTCCAACGGCGGCGGTACCCGCGAACGCATCATGCGCGACGCCGGGGGCGATGCCGAGTCTCGCGATCGCGGACCGCAGAAACGGTAGCAGTTTCGTCTTGTTGCCGATGTAGCGCATTGCCAGCGACGGATAGTCCGAATCCCGGGTTTTGCGATATGAACCGTCTTCGCTGGACGGTGTCGGTCAAGGATTGTAACGTGCACGATCCTCGTTGCGGCAGGCGCGTGTGGGCGACGTCATCGGATCGGCGCTACAGGAATTCGTCGCCATGTTCAGGGACGCGGTGTCGCACGCCCCTTGGGCCGCGATAGCCATCCTTGTCCTTCTCGTCGTCGTCGCGGTCGTGCTACGGAACAAGGTTTCGTCCTGGGTTTGGGTACCAGCGCTTGCCCTGGGCGTGTGGTACACTATCTGGCGACTGCGACTCCGATAGCAGTGCGGGAACGCCCTACTGGTACGCGCCGCGCCTTGCTACGGCTTTGACGTTAGGCGATCGAACGCCTCCCATCCGTACTGTCGCACGAGCGACCCGTGCTCATCGAGCTTGGGCGGCGCGAGCCGCACAGTACCTGGCGCGTTAGGCGCCACGCCAGTGAGTGGTGAGGCATCGACCTCGGCGAGGGCCTCGGGAACCGTCCGCACGACACCCGCTGGCACGCCCGCCCGTGCCAGGGCGGTGAGCCAATGCGATGCCGGGCGAGACGCAACGCGCTCCGCCATCGCCGTGACGATGGTCGCGCGGTGAGCGATCCGGCCGGCGTTGGTGCTCATCCGGTCGTCGGCGGCCAGGGAGTCCAGGGCGAGTGCCCGGGCGCAGCTTTTCCATTGGCTGTCGCTGCCAACGGCGATCACAATCGGGCGATCAGCCGCGCGGAACAACTCGTACGGAACGAGGTTCGCGTGCGCATTTCCCCATCGCGTCGCATTCTGGCCGGACACCAGCGCATTCTGTGCGACGTTTACCAACGCGGCGACAGCACTACCGGCCAACGAGACGAACGTGCGCCGCTCATCCGCCGTGCGCCCGCGCCCTCGACTCGCAAGTCCGGCCAGAATCGAGATGGTGGCATCCCTGCCGGCCATCACGTCCGCTAGCGCCACTCCGACTTTCATGGGGCTGCCGTCAGGCTCGCCCGTGATCGACATCCAGCCACTCTCTGCCTGGACAACGAAGTCGTATCCGGGGCGCGAGCTCATCGGGCCGAAGCCAGTGATGGTGCACCACAACAGCTCGGGTTGATCCGTCAGCAAGGCCGAAACGTTCAGGCCGCGGCGTTCGAGCGTGCCCGGACGGAAGTTGTCGACGACCCCGTCAGCGGTTCGGATAAGCGACTCGAGTATGAGTACATCCGACGGAGCATTGAGGTCGAGAGCAATGCTGAGCTTGTTTCGGTTGACGCTGAGGTAGTAGGCGCTTTCCCCGTCCTGGTCGAAAGGTGGGCCCCAGCCGCGTGTCTCGTCCCCGGTGTCAGGCCGTTCGATTTTAATGACGTCAGCGCCAAGGTCGCCGAGTGTCATGGCAGCGAGCGGGCCGGCCAGCACTCTCGAGAGATCGACCAATCTAAATCCAGCTAGCGGTAAGGTCGCCATTCTGGCGTTATAGTGGTTTATTAAAATACTGCCACTGCATATGTTTACAATGACTCGCAGGCATTTGTCTACAGTCGAGTCACTTGCATAGCTCGCGAAAAATCATATACTTACCGCCGTCCGACGGTTAGAATTCGTTGTCCGCAGCAAACGGTATCACTCGGCCGGTTTCTCCTCAATCACCACGACGGCCGCTCCCCGAGGGAGCGCGGCCCCTCCTCTATGTCGGAAAAAGCGCCCCTTCTCGAGTCGAAGCCAGCCACGGCTGAAGTCACCGCTTCTGCCACCGCTCCAGCCACCGCTCCAGCCACCACTACTCCTCCGCGCCGAAGCCCCGGACACCGCGGGCAAGACGTTCGAGACACGGTCGCGGAAATGGCTGCGCGCGCGCACGAGATCAGCCTCGAAGCCGGCAGCAAGATGGCGGCGGCAATGAAAGACGTCATCAACGCCGCGGCCGGTCTAACCGGATTCGCGGTGGAAAGCGCGCGAGACCTCGTCCAGTACATGGTGCGACGTGGCCAGATGACTCAGGACGAAGCCGACAAGCTCATTCGCGAAGCCGAGGAGGCACACGGCAAGCGCAACCCGGGCACTGCGGTGCACAAGCCTGCAACTCCGCCAACGGAGCGCGCAGCGAGCCGTCCAGCGGTCAAAGCCGTCGACAAGCCGCCGACGATCGCGCCTGTAAAGCCGGCGCCTGCACCTCCGGCGCCTGCACCTCCGGCGGCGCCTCCACCTCCAGCACCTAAGGCAACCGCGGCTGCCCCCGCGAAGCCGGCGCCGACCAAGGCCGCCGCGAGCCCAAAGAAAACGGCCCACGCCGCGGCGAAGAAAGTCGCCCCGGCAAAAGGCGCGGTGAAGCGTCCGGCTGTCGCCAAGGCGAGCGCCAAGCCGGCCAAGAAGCGGTAGCAGTCATCCCGCCCGCGCGAGGCCGACGCGCCGTGGAGCCCGGGTCTACGAACGGGTTCTACGGCGCTTCAATGTCTCCAGCACGTGCGCGCAGTTGATCAGCGCAATGTGAGTGAACGCCTGCGGATGGTTACCGAGAAATTCCCCTGTCGCCGGGTTCAGCTCCTCGCTGTAGAGACCCACGTGATTGGCGTGCTTCAGCATCCGCTGGAAAATTCGCTCACCGCGCTCGACCTCGCCGCATAACGCGAGCGCTTCCGCGAGCCAGAACGTACAAATCGAGAATACGCCCTCCTCGCCTGGCAACCCGTCGTCATTCCGGTACCGATACACCAGCTCCTTGTCCTCGCTGGTCAGCTCACGCAGCGTGGCCATCACCGTACCACGAACGCGAGGGTGGTCAGCCGGAAGGAAGTGTACCATCGGGATGACGAGGTTGGACGCGTCCAGCGCTTCGGTTCCGTAATACTGAACGAAGCTTTGTTTGTGCTCGCTCCATCCCTTCTCCATCACCTCCGCGTGGATCGCGGCGCGCTCCGCGTTCCATCGCGTTAGGTCGGCCGGCAGACTAAACCGGCGCGCGAGGCGTATCCCGCGATCCAGCGCGACCCAGCACATGACTTTACTGAACACGTAGTGCTGGAGTCCCGCACGAACTTCCCAGATCCCGCTGTCGGGCCGTCGCCAGTTGTCCGCGACCCAATCCACGAGGCGCTGGAGCGTCAGCCATGTCCCCTCCGTCACCTCGTGTCGGCGGCTCCAGAGGTAGGCCGTCTCCAACACTTCGCCGTAGACATCGAGCTGCAATTGATCGTAGGCGCCGTTCCCGACGCGCACCGGCCGTGATCCTCGGTAGCCTTCGAGGTGATCGAGCGTTCGCTCACCGAGATCACGCGCGCCATCGATGCCATACATGATCTGCAGGTGTGTGTCATCGGTCTTCCGACACACGCGCTTGAGGAAGCGCATGAAGCGATCCGCCTCCTCGAAGTGGCCGAGAATGTTGAGGGAGTAGAGCACGAACGCCGAATCGCGCAGCCAGGAAAATCGGTAATCCCAGTTACGGATGCCGCCGATTTGCTCCGGAAGCGACGTGGTCGGAGCTGCGACGATGGCACCCGTGGGCTGAAAGCACATCAGCTTCAGGGCAAGCGCCGATCGCTCGACGACTTCCCGATACATGCCGGTGTATTGGATCTTCGCCGTCCACGTGTCCCAGAACGCGGTGGTTTCCTTGAGTTTCATCTCCGACTGATAGTGGTCGATCGGACGAACTTCATCGTCGTCATAACGCGCGACGAACCAGGCCTGCTCGCCCTCGCGAAGCTTGATCGCCGCAACCGCGACGCCACCATCGAATCGCCACCAGATGTCACGCGGTCCCGCGAGCGTCAGCACATCGTCCTGCGCGTCGGTCGCCAATACGCCATTCCATCGGGGCTGCAAGCGAATCATCGGCTCGCCGTAGTCGAAGCGCGGGCCGAACCGTACGACGACCTCGGCCTCGCCCCGATTGCAGCGGACCCTGCGATGAATTTCCGGAAAGTCGCCGCGATGTCCCGAGGCGGTCACCGGCATGAAGTCCGTGAGCTCGACCACTCCCCCCGCATCGAGACTGAACGTAGTGATGAGCACATTCGTCGACGGCGAATAGCGTTGTTCCGACGTGTGCGCTACGGCCGGAGCGATGACGAAGCTTCCGCCGCGCGTGGCGTCGAGAATGGCGGCGAACACCGACGCGGAATCAAAGTGGGGGAAACAGCACCAATCGATGGAGCCGTTCAGTCCAACAAGTGCCGCGGCGTGCAGATCTCCAATCAGCGCGTATGAGGAGATCGGGCGATAGTCGCGATGCTCGCTCAGTCGCCACGGCTGTGGCGTCTCATGCCATACGCGCGCGGTCATGGTTCCACCGTCGCGCACGCAACGCATTCAAGCAGCGCTCGCAGTCGGTCGGTATCGCGGAACGTGAATTCTGCCGCCGTGCCGACCCGGTCACCAATGCAAATGGTTACCGCCGCGGGATGGTGTTCGCGGAGAAATCGAAACGCGTCCTCGTCCGTGATGTCATCGCCGGCAAACAGAACCGACGCAGCATGGCTGAAACCACCAAGCTTGCCAACGAGTTGTGAAATGGCCGTTCCTTTGTTGACGCCAACAGGCGGTCGAATTTCGAGCACCTTCTTTCCCTCGGTTACGATGAGTCCGTGCTGTGCCGCGACGCCCTCCACGATGTCGCGCAGCCGCGGAACCACGCGCTCATCCGCCGCCCTGTAGTGCACGCTGAGCGTCCAGGTTTTGTTCTCGAGCAGGGTGCCGCGAATCGCCGCAACCATGGGCTCGAGTGTTTGCGCCGTTCGTGCCATCGCTTGCGCATAACGCGAAACGGCTGCATCGACCGTTGCGCCGCCGTTGGGGTCGATCACCTCCGCACCGTGATTACCTACCGTCCAGACGCGCTCCACGCCGACCACTCGCCTTGCATCGTAGGCCGCTCGACCTGAAACGATTATGACGACGACGCCTGGCCTCGTCACCAACGATGCAATGATGCGACGCGTCGCATCCGGAACTCGAGCGAGCGCCGGATGCGCTACGATCGGGGCTAGCGTTCCATCCACGTCGAACGACAGCACCAGGGGGCGGCCCGTGAGTCGCGCTGCAATCAACCTGTCCAATTCTCGCTCGGGAGACCCGTCGGCGACGGGTGCCCGGGTCATTGGCGCAGTTCTCCCCAGCGCGTCGCGTCGGGTGGCCGCGCGACTTCTCCGTCCCCGCCGTTGGCGGACGGCTCGGTGAGGATGTCGCGCTGTCGCTCTCGATCAGGCGGCACGACGCCGCCATCCATCAGCTCTGCGCACCGTGCAAGAATGGCCTCGAGCCAGTCGAAGATCGTCGATTTGTGCAACTGCGTGCGCATCGCGCGCATGCGACGCCTTCGCTCGCCCGGCTCCATCTCCAGGGCCTCGCGGATGCCATCAGCGAAACCGCCAACGTTGAATGGGTTGATCAGCACTGCTTCCGCGATCTCCTCGGCAGCGCCCGTGAAGCGGCTGAGCACCAACACACCGTTTTCATCCACCTGACACGCCACGAACTCTTTCGCGACGAGATTCATGCCATCCTGTAGCGACGAGATGAGACATAAATCCGCCGCGCGGTAGATGGCCGCCAGCAGTTCGGCGTGGATGTTCTCGTGGATCAGGACGATCGGGTCCCAGTCGGTCGATCCGTACCGCTCATTGATCTCACGAACGGCGGCAAGCACCTCCGTTTGAAGGTTCTGATATGGAGTGAGCTCGGTTCGTGAGGGCGTTGCCACCACCAGCATCGTGAAGCGACCCCGAAGCTCCGGTGATTCCTGCCAGAGGCGGTCGAGCGCGCGCAACCGCTCCGGAATTCCTTTCGTGTAATCGACGCGGTCGACACTGATGCCAAGGGCGCGACCGCCGCGCGCGTACCGTTGCCGCAGCGCGCTCGCCCGTGCGTCGCTCTCTTCCGTCAACGCGAGTCGCTCGTACGCCGCAACGTCGATGCTGATCGGAAAGACGCCGAGCGAGATGCGGCGACCCTCGAACCCGACGTACCCGGTTTCACCACGGACCTGCGCCTCCGGAACGAACGCACGAATGCAGTTCAGGAAATTGTGCGCGTAACGCTCGGTGTGAAATTCGATGAGATCATTTCCGAGCAATCCGCGCAGCAGCGCTTCGGGCACACCCACCGGTAGGAGGCGAAGGATGTCCGGAGGTGGAAACGGGATGTGCCAGAAGTGATGGATGAAGACCTCCGGCGCGCGGCGTCGCAGCTCAGCCGGCACGAGAGCAAAGTGATAATCCTGGACCCACACCTGTGGCGTACCCGTCGCCCGCAACGACTCCTCGTACACGGCATTCGCGAATCGCGCGTTGATGGTCTGATAACACTGCCAGTGTTCGCGATGAAACTCGAAATGCTGGATGAGGAGATGACAGAGCGGCCACAGCACCGTGTTGGCAAAGCCGAGGTAGTAGCCTTCGATATCGGACTCGTCGAGCCAGACCCGGCGCAGGGTATACGCCGGTTCGAATGGGGGAACACCAAGGCGGCCGACTTCGTCCGCGGTGTCCTTGTCTGCTGAACCAGAGCCCCAAGCGACCCAAGTGCCGCCGGTTCGGCGCATGGTTGGGTCCAGCGCGGAGACTAACCCTCCGGGCGGTTGGCGCACATGGATTCGTTCTTCGCCGGCGAGGTGCTCGTACGGCTCGCGGTTCGAGAGCAGAATCAGTGTGCGGCCGTCGAGGTATCGAGTGACGTCCGTCATCGCGGATTCTCTCTGGCAACAGCCGTGCGAGAACCGCGTCGAAGATCAGCTCGCTTGGCTACATCGTCCGGGCTACGGCGCAGGGCGGATCTGATCGAACGTCTGGTTGCCGATTGGATACAGGCGCCAATCCTGGTAGTCGAAATGCCACCATTCGGCTTCGTACACGCGGAACCCCTCGGCTTCCATCGCACGTCGCAGAAGCTCTCGATCGTAGCGCTGCCGCGAAGTGCCACCCGGATACTCGGGAAACGCACGATTCGAGAATTCGTCGTAGCCACTCACCATCTCGATCTCCCGACCGGTACGGCGGTCGTACACGGTCAGGTCGACGGCTGCGCCGCGGTTGTGACGCGATCCCTGTGTGGGATCGGCTACGAAGATCTTCCCGCTTTCCGGGGTCGCGTCCCAGAACATCTTCGTGACATACCAGGGGCGATACGCATCGTGGATCAGAAGCCCGAGGCCTTGCTTGGCCAGTGCGCGGTGCGCTCGCAGAAGTGCTTCGGCGGCAGGACGCTGGAGAAAGGCCCGCGCCTGCGAGTACATCGGCGTGCTGATGAAGTTATTCGTTGTGGCGTAGCGAATATCGAACTTGATCGTGGAATCGAGCGTCGAAAGCTCCACGAGATCCGATTGCCGATGCGGTCCGGGTTCCGCCGGCGGCTTGGCCGCCAATGCCTCGGCTCGAAGCTCGGCCACAGGTCGCGTCGGCGTCAGTCGAAACGTCTTTCCATCCTCGCCCTCGATTGGTCGTCGCGGGAAAACGACGCCACCGACGCGGACCTCAGTGGCATAGCCGTCGGGCCGCCGCCGGAAGGTGAGTTGCTCCCCGTCATAGAGCCCGGAAACCGGAAAGGAGAATACTTCTGGACTGACTTCTTTGAGGGGATAGTCGAAGAACCACTCGATCAGTGCGTGAAGCCGTCCATCGCGCTCGAGGATATACAGGGTGTTGTAGTCCCAGCCGTATTCCCCAATGAGCCCGCGCCATCGGTCGGGAGGGTTGGCTGGCCGCGGCCGGACCGCGCGAGCGAGGGTATCGCGGTCGACGATCAGGCGGTTGCGGACGAGACGGACTCGTGGCCCGAACGACAACTCGTCATCCACGACCAGAGTGTCTCCCGCGAGCATACGCAACCGGCTGCGAGCGATCCCAGCAGCCCGCGTTAGGTACACGGTCGAGTCGCGTGCGATCACGTCAACGCGTCGGTCACCCTCGCCATAGCTTCCCTCGAGCTTGCGCGCGAGCGCGAGGCTGATCGGCGATGTGGTCTGTGGCTCGGGAAGCGACGACTGCTTCGCTGCCGCGATCATGAGGCGAAGCGCCGCCGTAGCGATACGCGATGCCACCGCGTTGGTGCCGTCTTTCGTGATGGCCACGACCACGCCAAGGCTGTCGTCGGGGAGTGCCGCCAGCTCGGTCGCGAACCCGTAGATAGCTCCGCCATGCCTAACCACGCGGTGCCCGTCCAGCGAAGCGATCTCGAATCCGAGGCCGAAACCAGAGCGGGCGCCAGGCGACGCGAACTGCGGCGTCCACATCTGGTCGAGCGACTTCGCGCTCAGCACTCGTCTATCCGACGTGCGCCCACGCGCGAACAGGACGCTCATGAAGCGGCCAAGGTCCAGCACGGTGGAGTACATGCTGCCCGCGGGTGCCATGCCGAGCTGGAAAGTCGGCGCCGCGAAGGTGCGATTGTCGAGCGTCCACATCGTGGCCTTTGCAATACGCGGCGCGATCGAGGCATCGGGCTCGAACGCGCTGTCCTCGAGGCCCATCGGGCGCAGAACCGCGCTGGCAAGGTATTCCGGAAACGGGCGCTGCTCGGCGCTCGCGAGCGCCAGTCCCGCCACCGCGACGCCGGCGTTCGAGTACTTCGTCTTGGCGCCCGGACTGTACACGAGTCGCGTGTCGTTCAGGCTCTGGACTGTCGCCTCGAGCGAAGGCGATGAATTGTCGAAATAGTGTCCGACCGGTGGCTCGCGGACGAGCCCTGCACGGTGGGACATGAGTTGTCGGAGCGAGATGGCGGACGCACCGGGCCCGGTCGGGTGAAAATCGTGAACGTACCGACTGACTGGCGCGTCCAGGTTCAACGTTCCGCGCTCCACGAGCTGCATGACACCAATGTCGGTGAACAGCTTCGACACGGACCCGACGCGGTAGACCGTCCTGGCCGTCGCTCGCGTACTGTCCGCGGGATTCGCGAATCCGAACCCGCGTGCCCAGACGATGTTCTGTCCGTCGACGAGCGCGATGGAAAGCGCCGGGAGCGTCTTGTCGGCCATCTCGTGGTTGATCAAGCGATCGAGCGTGCGTGCCGCCGCGGAGTATCGCGCCGAGGCCGCGACCGAGTCGGGCACGGGCTGCGCGGCAAGCGCGCTCGCCGCAAGTACGACCAGAGCGATCGATTGCCTAACGATCCAGAGATGTCTCATCGCGTCCGTTCCCAGTCAGGTAGTCGTTCAGGTCGTCGAGCGTGTCGACATCGCGCGGCGCAGGCCACGCGATCGGCTCCTCGACAACCACCGATGCATGTCGGGCAATGACACTTCGTGCGCCAACGTCGCCGCGGAGCGCAAGGAGCTCGTCGAACAACGCTGAACCAAAGAGCGTCGGCGGCGCGGGCGCCGTCGCATTTGCATAACGTGGAACCACGATCGCCGCTCCGGTTGCCCGCCACCGGGCAGCTATCAGTCGATACGTCTCGGGACGCACGCCCGGCACATCGCCCAAGGTCACGATGATGGCATCCGCGGTGCTCAGCTCGCGGACGCCGCGGCCAAGGGACGTCGCCATGCCGTCGCCGAACTGCGGTTCTCGAACGACTCGAGCCGGCAACCCTGCCAACGCGAGCGTAACGTCGTCCGACCTGTCGCCGGTGATGACGACGACCTCGCCGACCTGCGCGTCCGTCGCGGCGTTGACCGCGAGGCGAACGATCGGGATGTCGCCGACCAGGGCCAACAGCTTGGAAGCGCGGCCCGCCGCAAATCGCGTGGACCGCCCAGCCGCCAGCACGACGATCCCGATCCCTGCCATCCTGCCCTAACGAGACCTGGTGTAGCGCAGCAACCCCGTGTGCAGCACCGTGAGCGGGAGACGGACGCACGCGAGGCGAGATGACGGAATGTCGGACTTCAGTTGCGTGATCAGCTCGGGTACCGTGAGCGTCTCGACATCCTCGAGCGGCGCTCCCCGCACGAGCTCCGTGAGCATCGATGACGCGGCGACACAGATCGCGCACGCGTTCGCCGTGAAGCGAGCCTCCGTCACCATGTCGCCATTGAGGGCGAGCTCGATCCGAACCCGGTCACCGCAGAGCGGATTGGTTCCTTCCTGCGAGACCGTGGGTGCGGGAAGAGCCCCCCGGTTCCGTGGATGCTTGAAGTGATCGAGGATAGTCGGACTGTACGGCCCGCCTGGCACTACTCCACCGCCCCACGCACTCCAGCCGCACGGTACGCTGGGAGCCTGAACGCCATATCGCGAGTCAGCATGCCGCCGTGACCGAGTCGCGCAAGCTCCGTCCGCCCGAGGCGTTCGCCGGTCAGGAGTCGTGCGATGACGACGTCGAACACGGTCGCCTGCGCGAACAGCCCGCACGTCGGCATTCCGACAACCGGTACGCCGTTCCACTCGGCGAGCCATAACAAGCTCCCGGGATGCGCCGGAACGCCGTGGCCGATCATTCGAGCACCGATCTGATCCAGTGCGGCGAACGTCGGGTCGAGCAGGTCCATCGCCTTGGTGCCCGCGACCAGGAGAATGTCAGCGCCTCGTGCGGCTGTCTCAAACGCATCAACGATCGACGCGACGTCCGGCGGGGTGACCGCCAGCGTGCCTAACGTCGAACCAAACCAGGCAATCTTCTCGGTGACGGCAGCGCGAAATCGGGTCAACGCGCGCTCGCCCATCGACTCGTGCACGACTGCCCCGACACGGTATTCTCGGAATGGGCGGACGTGAACGGCGCCTGGCGGCTGGCCGAGGATGGACTCGACATCGCTCAGCACGCGACGGCTCACGGCGAAGGGAATGACCTTCGCCCGTGCGACGACTTCACCTGCCTCGACAACCTGCCCATCGTATAACGAGTAGACGCAAGGGCCTTCGAGCTCGTTGATGCGAACAAGGCGGTCGGTGTCGATCGAAAGAACGCCGCGCCAGTCCGCCACGATCGGCCAGTGACCGCCTGATGGAGGACGGACGGAAACGCCATCGCCGGCAGCGCCGCGGGCGATCGTATCCCCCGCCGCGTCCTCGTGCACGTCGTCCGAGTCGAGCGCGAGCAAATGCAGTTCCGTCCACGGCAGTTCCAAGGCACGCCGCGAGTCGGTGTCGTCGAGCACCCGCCCCTTTGCGATCGCCACCCGGCCATCATCCGACCGGAGCTCGTGACACAGCACGCGCCCACTGAGATCCGCTGTTTGCGCCCTTGCGCGCGCGACCCGGATCGCGTGCATCAGGCAGCCCCGCCTTCAACGCGACCGCCGCGGATCGCGATGAGCTCCGCGAGGATGCTCAACGCAATCTCCGCGGGTGCGCGCGCACCGATATCCAGACCCACCGGAATCCGAACTCGCCGCATTTCTTCTTCGCTCGCGCCAATGCCGCTCAGGAACTCCCGGACCGCGTTGGCGCGACGGCGACTTCCGAGCACGCCGATGTATCCCACACGGGTTCGCAGCGCGACTTCGAGCACCGGCAGATCGTACTTGAAGTCGTGCGACACCAGCACGAGCGCCGTGGAAGGCTCGAGCGGGACGGTGGCAACCAGCTCCGAAGGCATGCCGATCAACAATGCATCGGCGCTTGGAAAGCGTTCTCGATTCGCCCATCGGTCGCGACCGTCGATGACCGTCGTGTCGAACCCCAGCGGTTTCGCGAGCTGCACCAATGCGGCGGCGACATCCGTCGCGCCGACGACGACTAGGGCTGGAAGTGGCGCATGGACTTGAACGAAAACCTCGGCGGATCCGCGATCGCCAGGTAGCGCGATGACTCCCGTCGTGCGGTCATCCATCAACGCCCGCGCGCGCGCAACAAACTCGGCATCGAGCGCTTCGGCGCCGAGCGTGCCGACACGTGTCCCGTCGTTCAGCACAACGAGCCGCGAAGGACGAGCACCCAGCGCGATGGCCTCGACTGCTGACGCGCCTCGTCGCAGTGCATCCGTCACCGCCTCAGAGGCAACCGCGACGGGGTCAGCAAGCGTGGTCGCATCGACAGGCTCGACGAGCAGGTCCACAGCGCCGGCGCAGGTCATGCCGAAGGCCCACGCGTCCTCATCGCCGAGCGGCAGCGAAACACGCCGAGAGCTTCCGCTGCGCAGAGCCTCTTCAGCCAACTCGACGGCCCGCCCATCGACGCATCCGCCAATGGTCACCGAGCCGACGATCGCCCCCTGGTCGTCCACCCACATCGTCTCCCCGAGGCGACGAATCGCACCCCCGGTGGTTGCCACGAGCGTCGCAACTGCAGCTCGCCGCCCCTTCGCACGTAGCTCGCTGATTCTATCGGCGGTTTGAGTCATCGACGGGTGCAGTGTCCGCAGCGCGCATTCGCGCGCCGGTGCCGCAATATCCACCGCGTATCACGCGGCAACAAGCCGCCGCGAATCGCGAACGGTTTTCGTGCGCGATGGCATTGCGTCGCGCGGCAGAGTGCGTAAGACTCCCACGCTCTCGCCCGCCAGGCTCTCGACGCTTCGCGCCACCGCGAAGTGAACCTCCCTTCCTCGATGCGCGCTTCAGGTTTCGTCGGCGCCGTGTGCGCTATGGTCGCAGTTTGCGCCGCCCCAACTCTCTCGCGCGCTCAGGATTCGACGGCCGCCAGTCGGCCCTGGTATGACCGCCTCTCCATTCGCGGCTACGCGCAATTTCGCTATAACCGACTGCTCGAGACGAACGACCAGCTCAAGTGCCCGACGTGCGATCGATCCATCGGCGACAACGGCGGGTTCTTCCTGCGCCGAGCGCGCATCTCGATCAGCGCGCAGGTGAGTGATCGCGTCAGCGTCAGCATCCAGCCGGATTTCACGACGGAAGTCGGCGGCAGAGAAAATACGTTGGTGCTGCGTCACTACTACGCTGACATCTATCTCGACAGCGCAAAAACGTTTCGCGCGCGAGTAGGTCAGAGCGAAGTCCCCACTGGTTTCGAGGCGTTGCAATCCAGCGCCCGACGCGCGCCGTTCGATCGCGCGGACGCCATGGAGAGCGCCGCACCGGGCGAGCAGGACCTCGGTGTCTTTTTCTTCTGGACGCCGGCGAAGGCGAGGCAACGGATTCGCGACCTCGCCTCGCCAGAGCTCAAAGGGACAGGCGATTACGGCGTCGTTGCTGTTGGCGTGTACAACGGACAAGGTGGAAACCGGGCGGAAATGAACGACACGCCGCACGCCATCGCGCGCGTCGCGTATCCGTTTCGAATCGGCTCCCGGTACGTCGAGGCGAACGGATACGCGTTCAGTGGCACGTATACGATCGCGCCAGGCCAGCGCGCTGCCGGCGTCGGCGGACCGGACGACTTCACCGACCAGCGTGTTGGTGCATCGCTGGTGCTATTTCCGCAACCACTCGGAGCGCAGGCGGAATGGACAACGGGGCGAGGTCCGGAGTACGATGCGTCGATCAACGCCATCACGGAGCAGCATCTGACGGGTGGCTACGGCCTCGTGTCGTACGCGTGGCAAGGGCCAGGTGAACGGCGCCTCCTGGCGTACGCGCGCGCGCAATACTACCAGGGCGCATTCAAGACCGATCCGGACGCCAGAGGCTCCGTCGTCCACGAGTACGAACCCGGGATCGAGTGGAATGTGCAAACGGGATTCGAGCTGACGGCCGCGTATGCAATCTCGGACCGGCTGTACCGGGACAGTGCGGCGCCTGACAACCATCAGAAAGGCCGCTTTCTTCGACTCCAGGCGCAGTTCAGCTTCTGACGTCTTCGGCGAGCGGCGTCTCAGGGATCGCACGCCATCGCATCGACCAGCGACGCGACTTTCCGCTATCCAGCCACTGCGCGCTCTTCCAGGCGCCGAGCGCCTCTTCGAGCGTATCGGGCGCGCCAATACAGGGTTGCAGCGCGAAGTTCTGGTATGGTTTCATGCGCTTGGTCGGCGACCAACCACCGTGGTTGATCCACAACCCGATGTGCGGAATCTCATCGATCGCGAACGTGAGCTCGAGCCGCAGGCCGTCCTCGATCACCGCCGCCGTGCCGTCGCGCATCTCGAGAAAGACCTTGCACGCATACCGCTTGGCAACCGCGCACGGCCGCGAAAGATCCAGCAACTTCCCTTGGGACCGCACCATTGGCCATCGGAGATCGGTCGCGCCGAGTCCGAGCGAGATCTCGTGCTGCGCGTATACGTGCAGCCGAGTGGCCATGGCAATCTCGATGCGTGTTTCGCTCGTTAGGGGAAGCAACGGCTGAGCGGACCAGATGAACGGAATCCGTTCCGAGCCCATGTTCGTCGCCTCGTATTCGATCTCGACCGCACCCGCCGGCGTAACACGGACCTCACGCGTAAGCCGGTACGGCAGCCGCCGCCCGATCCAGGTCGTCGTCGCGCTCTGACCATCGGGTGATGTCCGCACGTCGATGGAAGGCGCCTGTGACCAAAGCTCGCCATGATCCGGGAGCTCGATCCCGCCAAACCCTTTGACCCACGTGGGGACTCTGCACGACGCCACGGTCGGAAAACACTCGTCGTAGCCGCCAGAGTCCGCCGTTTCGGCGTACGACGCGCTCTCGTCAGGCGTCGCGTAAGGCAACGCGTCGCTGGTCCACAGCCACTGCCGCCCCCCAAGCTCCATCTGCGCGATCTTCCCGCCGAGCGCCGGGACGATCACGACACGGGACCCGCCGCCACGGAGCTCAGCAAACCCGAAATCCTCGACGCGAGGAGCCGGTGCGGCCGTGCGTGAGCGGCCAAACAACGCCATCAGGCGGCGTCCACAACGCGAACGTCGATGCCGCGTGTCGCGAAAATTCGCGCGACGGTCTCGCCTATCTTGTTGTTAGGCGTACTCGCGCCGGCCGTGAGCCCGATGCGTACGCCCGAACCTTCGGGAATCCAGTCGACCGCCGAGGCCTCGCTGTGCTTCACCCCGGCGGGCCGAAAGGTGATGCGGCGCGTCTCGGCCTCGATACTCGTCGCGTCCTCGATGTGGTAGGTCGGGACACGTTCGGCGCATAACGCCGCAAGCGAGATCGTGTTGCTCGAGTTGTAGCCTCCGATGACGACCATGGCATCGAGCGACTCACGGAGCAGTTCCTGCACGGCGTCCTGCCGATCCTGCGTGGCGGAGCAGATCGTGTCGAACGTCCTGAAGCTTTCGGCGCGATACTCGTCACCGTACCGTCGCGCCACGGCACGCCCGACCTCCTCACCGATCGCAAGCGACTCTCGCGCGAGCATGGTGGTCTGGTTCGCGACGCCGATGCGGCGTAGGTGCAAATCTGGATCGAAGCCGGGAGACGTCGCGCGGGCGAACCGCGTCATGAATTCCTCGCGCGTTCCACTGCCTTCGATGTAAGCGCATACGAGCCGCGCCTCAGACATGTCGCGCACGACGAGATAATGCCCGCCCGGATATCGGCCGACCTGCGACGCCGTTGCGCGCGTTTCCTCGTGGTAGTGCTTCCCGTGAATCAGCGCGGTGAAGCCGTCGCGTGCGTAGCTCTCGACCCGTTTCCAGACATTCAGCACTGATCCGCAGGTGGTGTCGACGACGACACAGCCTAGCCCCCGCAGCGTCTCGAAGTCGCGGATGGTCACACCGAATGCGGGCAGGATCACGACGTCGTTCGGCGAAACGTCCGTATAGTCGAACACCGGCTTCCCATCGGCGTCCTGGCCCGGCGTGAGAATCTCGATTCCCATCTCGCCGAGCCGGCGGTTCACGTGCGGGTTGTGGATGATCTCGCCGACGAGGCGGATCCGTCGATCCGGAAACTTCCGCCGCGTCTGGTAGGCGTACTCGACCGCCCGCTCGACGCCATAGCAGAACCCAAATTCGCGGGCGAGCCGAACTGTTACACCGCCGACCGTGAGCGTATGATCACGTGAGCGGAGCAAATCGACGAGTGACCCGTCGTAATCGGCGGCGAGCGTCTCTTCGACCTCGCCCTTGAGCCCGAATCCTTTCCGAAAATAGGTCGAGCCCTGCTCAGGCGCCGTCATGTGTTAGAATCTAGTAGCCCGTTTCAAGCCGCTGTACTCCGCTGAACTGTGTCTATATCTGCCGCCATCGACGCCTGGAGCCCTTCGGAAGTGACACCGGAGGAACACAGATCCGAGCTGCCCGCCCTTCTTCGTCCCGCGCCACTGGCCAAAGGTGATGCGATTGGCGTTGTCGCACCCTCCTATGCCCCGCGCGAGGGTTGGTTGCACCGCGGCATGAAAGCGCTCGAGCGCGCTGGCTACGGTGTGATTCTCGATAGCGAAATCGGAACGATGCGGCGCTTCGAGCGCATGGAAGACGAACGGCGCGCCGAGAACTTCATGGGAATGTGGCTGGACCCCCGAGTGAAGGCGGTGATCGGCGGCACCGGCGGTTACGGCGCCGCCCGCATGATCCCGCATCTCGAGCCCGAGGTCTTCCGCAGAAATCCCAAGTCGTTCGTTGGCTACTCTGACATTACCGCGCTCCATCTCTGGCTCATGCGCCGGTCAGGACTGCGGGTCTTTCACGGGCCCACGGTCGACGACCTCATTCCGAGTACGCGAGACCCGACGATGGCCTCGCTCCTGACCGCGCTCACCACACCGCGTCCGTCGACCAGAATGGGGCGCGACGTCGCGCGCGCCGTCCGTCCCGGGCGAGCCGTGGGTCGCCTCACCGGGGGCAACCTTTCGCTGGTCCAGCAATCGATTGGCACGCCGTACGAGATCGACACCCGCGGAGCGATCCTCTTCGTGGAAGAGACGCGCGACCCGATGTCGTTCGCCGACGAGCGACTCGTGCACCTTCGCGCCGCGGGACTCCTGCGGGGCGTGCGAGGAATCGTATTCGGCCACCTCTCGCTCGACCGGTCGGAGGAGGATGAGTTTGAGGATTTTTTGCTCGATCTCGTGTCAGACCTGAACGTGCCGATCCTGATGGATTTCCCGGCCGGCCATGAGGTTCCGAACCTCACCCTTCCGATCGGCACGGAGGTCGAGTTGGTGGCCGAAGAGACAACCGGATGGATTCAGTATCGGGAGGACGCGCTCGAGGTACCTCCCGCGGACTGAAGCCGCGAGCCGCGTCGGTCGTTAGGCCACGGTGTATGGCGCCAGCCGCTCGATCAGCTCCGCGGGGACCGGCTGTTTCTCGAGGGATGCCACATCCACTGCCACGACGACGAGGTATCCGTTGACCCGGGGTGTCCCGTCATCCGCGAACATGTCGAAGTTGACTGTGAGCGAGGTGTGCCCGACCGCACTCACGTAGGTGTGAATCGTGAGGCGTTCGTCGAGGCGCGCCGGCGTGATGAACTCGGCGTGCATGACCTTGCGCGGCAACGTGATTGCATAACGCGCCACCATCTCGTGGTACAGCAATCCGACCGTCCGGAGCAGCTCGGACTCCGCGTACTCGAAAAAGCGGAGATACGCGTCATAGCGAATGATGCCCACGATGTCCACGTCGCCCCACCGGACGTACTCGCGCACGACGAATGGCGCTCCCATCACAGAGTCTCGCCGTCGAAGTAAGCTGGTGCCAGGAACTGCGCGAGCGCGTACGTGACCAGCGCTTCGTAGGCGCGCTGCCGGTCGACCAGCCCGGCCGTGAGAATGCCCACAGCGCCAGCCCCGTGCTTCGTGTCACGACCACCGCTCACGCGATCCATGGCGTGTCCGAGCTCCATGCCGCCGCGCACGAGCGTCGCGACGCGATCGGGGAGCGTGATGGCGAGCGACCCACCGACGCCCACCCGCCCGTCGCGCGCCACTACGGCGGCCCATGCGCAGGTACGCATGGAGCCCGCTTCCTCCACCACGCCACCCTCGATGCCGATCGCGAAATCGGCGTCGCTCACCTCGAGCGCGGCCCTCGCGCGTTGCGTCGCGCCACGAATCGTCTCCGCGTCACCCTCGGGTTGATCGCGAACGCCGGAAGGCACTGCGAGCCCGCGTACTCGCGCACGGCTTCCAGTCCGCTCGAGCACAGCCGTCACCGCTGCGATCTTCACCGGGTTCGTCGAGCCCACCACGACATTCGTCGCAGTTGCGAGTGTAGCCAATGATTTGGAGTCAGGCTGGATTGCCGACATGCGACCCATGGGTTACGAAAAGGAAAATCTACGCGGACTCTGCTCGGCGACGAGTCGGTCGACAACTCATGTCGAGGCCAGGTCAACTTCGATTGCACGCTTGCCGGGCTTCATGCACGGGGGTAAGCTTTGCCGCCAATGCTTGAACACCGCGCCGAGACCTCGCTTGCCGACACGCGTGCGGCGTCGCTTCCAGCTCGCGACATCGCGCGATTCATTTTCATCGGCGAGCGACTCTGGCTCGACTTCGTCAACACGGACGATCTGCGTCGCGGTGTGCGGCACGATGCCTTGCGCGAGTTCGAGACGTTCGTTCAATGGCTCGAAGCGGCCAATGTCGTCGACTCCGAGCGCGCTGCCGGGCTGCGACGGCGCGCCGTGCAGCAACCGTCCGGCGCTGCGGCGGCTCTCGTCGATGCGCGACGCGTGCGCGCGTCGCTCCGTGCGCTCGCCGAACGAGGCAACACCACCGAAAAGGCACGCACTGATACTTTGGCCGAGATCAATCGAATCCTGGGACGGAGCGCCGGCACCAGGCGTCTCGAGCCGAAAGGCGACGGTGGCTTCGCTCGTAGCTTCGTTCCCGTTGGTGACGCGTTCGCGGGGTTGATGATTCCAGTCGTCGAGAGTGCCGCCGATGCGTTGGTCATCGGCGAGTTGGCCCGGATCCGTCGATGCGCCGACGGGCGCTGCCCGCGAGTGTTCTTCGACGGAACCAAGAACGGGCGACGTCGCTGGTGTGACATGTCCACGTGCGGTAACCGGGCCAAGGCCGCCCGCCACCGGGTGAGGATGCGGCAGGTTGACGACGAAGCGTCCAGCGGCAATGGAACGGAAGGACCCGTCGACATACCACACGCACATTCCGTGACGCCTGGCTCACCCGCGACGCGCGAGTTGCGCTGAGCACGAGCAGCGCCGCGGCGGCGGAGCCGTCGCGTGCCTAACGTCGTTGACTTGCGCGACTGCCGCATCAGGGGCCGCGACGGCGGCGACGCCCGTGCCCTTTCCGAGTCGGCCGCCGAAATTCGCGCGCGACTTCCCGGATGCGTCGCTCGTCGCGCGGTGTCAGATCCGTCGAGCGTTCGACGGACGCCACTTCACCAGGCGACCACGGACGGTCGAGAATGTCCTGAAGCTCGTCGAGGGTCGACGCGCGCACAGCACCGCGGGACCCGCGAAGGACGGTGAACCGCACGGGCCGGTCGAGTCGCGGAAGCTCGTCCTCGGTCAACGTTCGCGCCATCTTCTCTGGCAAGCGTAGACGCGCGACTCCGCGCGCGCGCTCCTGCAGGTCCTCGACGTCGTAGTCGATCGGTATCTCTCGGCCGCGAATCACAACGGAGTCGGGCAGCCCGAGTAACCGCGCCCGCTCGTCTGCCGGCACGAGGTGCTCGAAGTCGATCGTCAGTGGTGTCGCGCGAAACTCGGTCATCGAGCCCACGCCGGCCAAGGCGCGCTCGTAGAGCGGGGTCAGCTCAGCGACACCGAGCCGCGGCGTCGCGCCACCGGATCGCCGGTACACCTCGCGGATCTCCTCGATCTGCGGGCGATGCCGCTTGAGCGCGGAGTGACGTGCTTCACCGCGCGCCAGCGCTTCGGCCAGCACGGTGCGAATTTTCGCCGCGAGCTCGGGCGGGAACTCATCCACCGCCTCGTATTCGCGTTCGAGCTCGAATCCGTGATACGTGAGCGTCGTTCGCAGCGCCAACGCTGACTGCTTGCGTCGCGGATCATATACCACGTCCGCCGCACCACGAGTCGCATAACGCCTGACGAGCTCGATCGGGATCTGCGTCCCCTCGATCGATGCGCGCGGCACACCGAAGCGATCCGCGAAGTAGCGGAGCTCTCCGGCAATCGGCCCCCAGCTCCCGCAAACGCTGGTCTTCGACACGCGGACTTCCTGCCCGTCGGCCGTTTCCTCGTCGATGACGAGATCGAAGGGCATGTATCGCGCAACGAGGTCCGCAAAGGTGCGCCGAGTCTCCTCACGTGCGTATCGCAGGCGGCCTGGCAACGGCAACCCAACACCTCGATACACGCTCGCCATTGCCAGGGCAGTGTCCTCGATCGCCTTCACGAGCACGCCGCGTTGCTCGGCCCATTCGTCGATGCGTTCGTCGAACACGTGGCGCGGCAACCCGTACACTTCGCCCATGTATCCCGCGCTGGCGAACGCTTCCGCATACACGTTGTACGCCGTGAGGTGGTCGCTACCCGGCACGATCAGACCTTCCAGATCCCGATCCTCGCGCGTCATGCGATGGAGCGATTCGATCGAGCTCATGACCGCGAGGTACGGGACGAGATCGTCGTCGGCGTTCACGATCAATTCTGCCCAGGGCCGTTCAACCGGAAGCGCCTCGACGAGCTTCCCATAACGAGACAGCCGCCCGTTCTCGATGATCCCGCGCGCCTCGAGTCGAGTGACGGCCTCGCGGTAGGCCCGGCGGTCGAGCGCAATAGGGAGATCGAGCTCGTCGGCTCGCACACCGAGATCGGCACACGTCAGCGCAACGCGCTCGGAGTCGCCAGCCAACTGAAATTCTGGCTCGGTTGGCCGAAGCGCCGAAAACTCAATGTCCCGGTCCGACAGAATGAACACGCGTCCGCCCTCGACGCGCCCGTGCACGCGGCCGGCCATCTGGAGAATCTCGTTGGCGCCGAGGTGCAACCGCGTGAGGACGTTCTTGCCGCGTTCGATCACGTTCGTGAATCGCGTGTCATCGATGATGACCGTGTCGAGCCCCTTCACGTTCAGCGCACTCTGTCCCGCCGCGGTCATGGCGAGAAAAAACGGCTTCTCCGCCCCGTCTTCGAGGAATGGCCGAATGATTCGAATCGGCTCGCCGCCATGATAGAACGCGGCATTGACGCGCGGGAATCGCTCGGCGACGTACCGAGCCGCCTCCTCCACCGATGCCCGAGTTGGGAGGAACATCCCGACCCCTCGGCGCTGCCTAACGACGTGCTGCAGGAAGCGATCGCTGAGGAATTGCACCGGCTGTTCGCGCACCACCTTCACCGTCGCTGCGCGCGACGGGTCGAACGCAAAGCTCTGCACGACGTCGGCGGAATCGAGATAGCGCGCGTAAAACGCGGGATCGACCGTCGCCGACAGCCAGATGAATCGGCAGCCAACGCGCTTGCCAAGAGCGAGGCACAGTTCCAGCTCCGCCGATGTCTGATGGATCTCGTCGACCACGAGCGTATCGTGCGGCAGGATGTCACCATCCTGGAACCACCGTCGGGCGATGCCCGTCGTCACGATGATGACGTTCCACGATGGCGTGTCGGGCGTCGCTTCCCGCTCCCGATTGACCACGCCAATCCGCAGCGGAGCATCGAGTATTTCCTCAGCAATCGGCCGAATCGCCAGCGTCTTTCCCGTCCCGGTGCCGGCGACGATTCCGAACCCCCGCCCGGCGCGCGCCAACGTCCGGACCTCCTCACCATGCTCGCGCTGGAGAAACGTCTCGATCCGAAGGCCGAGCGCGATCTCGATCGTCTCACAGGCCGCACGAGTCGGCGCGATCACGATCACGCGTCCGGTCGGCGGCTCCGCGGCGACGAACGCTCCGTGATCCGGAGGGAGGGAACGGTCTTGAACCTGTCGGAGCACAGCGTCACCCGGTGTAAAGAAGAAGCCGTCGCAGGCGGGCATCGGACTCCCTCGCGACGGCTTCGACAAATGTACCCGCCCCGATTGGGCCGGGCGAACGCTATAGCGCGGGCTAGTTGGGACGTTCGGGCTTGATCGGCTTCCCGTTCGGACGAACGGGTTTCGCCGGCGGCTGCTCCGGCACCTTACGCGGCTCAGGCGTCGGCTCCTTAAGGGACTTGATTGGCAGTCGAGGATTTCGCGCCGCGTCGTTGTAGATCAGTCGTCCGTTGCGCGGCAGGTTGCGTGCGGCGCTCGCGCAATCGGTGGGTGCAGGCTGCTGGGCCGGTGGAACGTTGTCCAGCCAGATCCGGCACATCCCCGGCGGAGGCAGATGCGTTGTCGGCACGGCTGTCTTTGGTTCCTGCGGTTGCGGGCGAATTTGCGCCTGCACCGAGGAACCACCGACCGCCACCGCGGCGAGCACGAGCACGAACAGACTGCGGGTCATTGACACTCCAGAAGCCCTCATGACGGCGACACCCGACCGGCTCAGCACGGACGCACGGCCGACGTCGGCGTCTTCAGGGTAACAAAATCCTATTCGATGTCTTAGAAAGCGCAATCGAAACCACCCAGCCGCACGTCCCCAGGGGTCGGACGACTCAGTCCGCACGGCGGGCACCGTCGATGCGGCTACTCAGGATACCCACGAACCGGAGTTGGGTTCGCCTGTCGGTCGCAAAAATTTGGGGTAACTGTGATCGACGATGGTCTCTAAGGGAGACCGTCGTCACCCACTCGGTCGAGGGTGGGGCCTAGTCGCTCGGGGCTCGGAGAAGCCGCACGACCTCGCCAGCACTTGCATGTCTGCCGACCTTCGACTTCTCGAAGATCGGGCGGCCGTCGCGCTTGACCTCGAAGCGACCACCTCCCGACGGAATCAGGTCGACCCGAGCGTCGGGAAAAGCGTCACGAATCTCGGCCGCCAAACTGGTGGCCCGCGGCTCGTAGCTTCAAACCGTGCAGTACTCGATCGTGATGGTCATTGCTCGAAGCGATAGGGTGGCTGGAACCAACATTCTAACGCGACGGCCGTGCCGGCGCCTCAGCGTGCGACCGGGACGCCTGCCAGGTTCGCAAGTTGTCGGATGACGGTGTCCTGATGAGCAACCACGACTCTCAACGAGTCTACCTGCTGCTGCAGCGCGGCGTAGTCCTGCCTCGCATCATTCAACCCATCGCCGAGCTGGATGATCTGCTCGCTCATCGCGACGTCAGCCTTGCTTGCCGGGCACGCGGCACAACACAGCGTGAGCATGAGTGCGCATGCGACTTGTCGCATCGGCCGCCTCTTCGATTCCATGGTGTCGTGAGCAGTGAAGCGATGTCGATTGCGGAGTGCGGATGCCAGCCGTCCTGCGCTCCGACCATATGTTGCGCACGGCTTCGACAGAAGGGAACGGATGCGACGCGGCACCACACTACCTGAGCTCCTGCTCGTGCTGACGGTCATAGGCATTCTCGGCACGATCGCAATTCCAAGAACGGTCCGCTTCCGTGATCGCGTGAGCGTTCGCTCCGCGGCACTCGAAACCACCGCGACCTTGGCGTTGGCGAGACGTTGGTCGCTTTCGCGCTCAACGCGCACGGCGATCACCTTCGACACGGCGGCCGCGACCCTTACGGTCCGCAGCTATACGGACACCATCGCGCGGCGCAACCTCGCGTCGTCGCACGGCGTGACGCTCGCCGCGTCCAGAGACTCGATGGCCTACACGCCTAACGGCTTGGGTTACGGCGCATCGAATCTCACGCTCGTGGTCCGGCGAGGATCAGCCGCGGAGTCGATCTTCGTGTCTCGCCTGGGACGCGTGCGGCGATGACGCGCGGAAGGGGCCGGCGGTCGAGCGCCGGACCCCCGAAAAGTGATCGGCGACGGACTCAGTCTGCCGCGACGGTGCCGAAGTCGAACCCGGGAACCGAGATTCTCGGAATCTGCTGTCCTATCACTCGTTCGATCGTGCGGACCATCGCGATCTCGTCAGGCGCCATGAAGGTGTAGGCATCGCCCGTAGCGGCCGCTCTGCCAGTTCGCCCGATCCGGTGCACATAGTCTTCGGGCTGCTGCGGCACGTCGTAGTTGATGACATGTGTGATGCCCGAGATGTCGAGGCCGCGTTGTGCGATGTCGGTCGCCACGAGGACGCGGATCGCGCCGCGTTTGAAGCCGTCCAGCGCCTGAGTGCGTTGCGCCTGAGACTTGTCGGCGTGCATGGCCGTCGCGGTGATCTCCGCGCGCTCGAGATGGCGGACGACTCGGTCGGCACCATGCTTTGTCCGCGTGAAGATCAAGACGGAGTCCATGTCCGGCTTCCGCAACAGTTCTACGAGCAGCGCGCTCTTCTTCTCGCGCGGGACCGGATACACCGCGTGCGCGACCGTACTTGCCGCTGACGACCGGCGGCCGACTTGCACGACCACCGGTTTCCGAAGGTACTTCCGTGCGAGCGCCTCGACTTCAGGAGGCATCGTCGCGCTGAACAACAGCGTCTGTCGGTACCGCGGAATCTCGTTGACGATGCGGTTGATCTGCGGCGCGAAGCCCATGTCGAGCATGCGATCGGCTTCATCGAGTACGAGCACTTCGAGATCGTCGAAAACGACGTTCTGTCGCTCGATGTGGTCGATCAGGCGTCCCGGCGTAGCAACGATGACGTCCACACCTTGGCGAAGCGCGCGTTCCTGCGGCTCGATCGGCACGCCACCGAAAACGGCTGCGACGTCGAGGTCGGAGTGTTTGCCGTACTTGCGAAAGCTGTCGTCGACTTGCGCTGCCAGCTCGCGCGTCGGCGTCAGGATCAGTACGCGAGTCCGCCTGGGCCCATCGAGCAGCCGGTCAATGATCGGAAGGGTGAAGGCGGCGGTCTTGCCGGTTCCGGTATTCGCGAGACCCATTATGTCGCGCCCGCTGAGCGCGACCGGAATGGCTTCCTGTTGAATTGGGGTCGGGTGGGTGTAGCCAGCATCGCTTACCGCAGCGAGCACTACGGAGCTCAGTCCCAGGTCACTGAAGCTGGCGGGCGTCTCGGGAATTGAAGAGAGGGCTTCGTCGCGTAATTCGATTGTAGATATCGTGTCCATTGATTCCTGTGTTGCGGCGCCGGGGCCGCTTGCTCGGGCCCATCCCGAGGACCGGCGCACGAATGCGATGTCCCACACCCCGCGTGCGATTGCGCGCGACGTGCGGACGCTAGTCTTTCGAGAAGAGAATGTCCTGCGGGGCAGAGACTGGCTCTTCAGTTGAGCCAACGCCCCAAGCGGTGGGAATCGGCTCTACGAGTGGCGCTCCACGAGAGAGTGAACGCCGGCGCTCGTGCGGTAAACCTAACTCGGTGTGCGACTTGTCGCCACGGCGGCCGTTCGGCCCGCCGCGCGGCTCCTAGAGCAACTCGAGCGGTCTTCCGGAGAGACGCGCAATCAGTCCAAGACGGAACGTCACATCGGTCCATCGTTCGTCGCCCGCGGTCATCTGCTCCAGCGGAAACGCGGGCCACACGAACGGGTTCGACGATCGCGGCATCGCCGTCCCCTTGTGTGGATGCCACACGAGATCGCGATCGCGATCGTCGAGGAAGCGGTCGAATAACTTCTCCCAGCCGTCGTTTCGTCTGAGGAAACCAAGGCGCGCCATCAGCTCCAGCCACGCGAGCGCGAACGGAACGTCTGCGTCAGCAACGTTCCTGTTAGGCAGAAGATCGCCGAGCACCAGATGAGGTTGCGCGACGATCTTCGCCCCACACAGCTGAAGCGCTTCCTGACGCGGCTGCGGCTGCGAGACGTACCGGAAGATGTGATCGAGCTGCACATGATGTTCGTGGCGGAACAGCGGCATGTGCGCGAGCATGGCAAGCGCGTAGATAGACGGCGGCGCGGCCTCGGCGGCCAGCACCTGTTTGTTGCCGACACGGACCCACGGTTTCTGCGCGAGAGGCGACCTGAGGAACGAGTCGATACGTCCGAGAATGCGGATGGCAGCGCCGCGAAGCCTCGGGTCTCCTTCGTACCCCGCCTGGGCGAGTGCTGCGGCGGCCGCCTCGCGAAGGATCGCACGACCGCTGCGAGCGATGTCCCCGTCCTTGTCGGGGCGCGGCGCTAACTCGAATAGAAATGCGGGATCATTATCCTCAGCGAGCAGACGAAACAGCACGCGACGAGCGCGCATCAGCGGCGGCGTGTCCCTCTCCCAACCGTACTCGAGGAGACGACGGAAAGCGCTGATCGTGCCAACTCGCTCGAAATGGTCCGGCCGCCCGGACGGTACCTCCAACATCGCCCCGTTCCAGATTCCGTCCGGTGATTGCGCGACGGCGAGCGCGAGCGCCGGAGCGTACGCGTAGGTGAGCACGCTCGCCTCCCGCGCGATTTCCCCGCCCAACCGACCGACGTCCGTGATCGCCCGGTACCGGATCGCGTTCGACGCGTGGTCGAGCAACCACGTCATGGGGAACTCCACCGGGGACCCGGGTGCGAGCGGGGTCGGGGCAGCGGCGACGTGTGCGGTTGGTTCGGTCACGGTCGTGGAGGCGATTAAGTCGTTGTCCAACAACGCTTTCGTTCCGCTTTCCGCAAAGGGCCGGCGACAGGCGCGTAAGGATAGCACATTCGCATCGGGACGCTAGAGGGTGCTAGCCGTGCCCAACGGGCACTCGTTACAGTCGGTATCAGCTCAGCACTTTCGCTTGTGATAGGACCTTGGCGGGAACATCTTGCCGCGTGAGCCCGATCTTCATGGCAATGCACTCATGCCATCGATGTCCTCTGGAGCCCTCCGCAGCGTTCCCGCATGCGGGGTGAGTTCATCGACGTAAACGGAGCACGACTCTACTACTACGCCGCCGGGAGTCGCGGAGCCGGCGAGCCGGTCGTTTTCCTCCATGGGTTCCCAACGTCTTCGCACCTTTGGACGGACGTAGTTCCGCTCGTTCCAAAGGGGCATCGCGTCGTAGTGGTCGACCTTCTCGGCTACGGGAGAAGTGATCGCCCAGCCGGTCGGGACGTGTCCGTTCGCGGCCATGCCGAGCGGGTCGTTGGGCTCCTCGATGAGCTCGCGATCAACTACGCGACCATCGTCGGGCACGATGTTGGCGGGGGCATCGCACAGACAATGGCGGTCCGTTGGCCCACTCGCGTGTCGCGCCTCATGCTCGTGAACTCGGTCGGCTTCGACTTGTGGCCCGGCCGCGAGGTGAAAATCGCGCGAGCCATGCTGCCGCTCACGCGCCATCTGCCTGCGACGTGGTTGCTCTCGATTCTTCGCACTGACCTCATGCGCGGCTATGTCACGTCGGATCGCGGTACACATTCGATCGAGATGTATGTGCGCCCGTTCGCAAAGCCCGACGGTCGTGACTCGCTCGTCGAGCACATGATGTCGCTCGACAGCAGCGAAACGAAGGCGATCGAACCGCGACTCAAGGATATCGTGGCACCCACCGCGATTCTGTGGGGCGTGGAGGATCCGTTCCTGCCGGTGTCGATCGGTCGCCGACTTCAGTCGGAGATCCCCGGCTCCTCCCTTGTGGTCGTGCCTGACGCGAGACACTTCACACCGGAGGAGGCACCGGAGAAAGTCGCGGACGTTCTGACGGAGTTGCTGGCGAGGTGACGACGTCTCGGCTGGACGCAATGCGCGCGATGGTCGCGAAGAATCCGTCGAACGCGCTTGCCCGATTCGGACTGGCGAACGAAGCGCTCAAAGCGCAACTCTACGAGGAGGCTGCGGAACACCTTCGCGTATACCTCGAGCAACATGACGATGAGGGAAACGGCTACGGGCGGCTCGCGGAGGCATTGGTCAAGTTGGGTCGAATTGAAGACGCACGAGATGCCCTGCACAAAGGCATCGAGGCGTCGCGTCGGTTCGGTCATCCGGGAATGGTGACCGAATTCGAGGCTCGCCTCGACGAGTTGGAGGGGGAGTAGATGTCCAGCATTCGAAAGGCGATGCTCGCGGTCGCCATGGCTGTGGGACCGGGAAGCCCGGAGACACTGACGGCGCAACTCCAGCCGCCTCCGCAACTACCACGCGTGGGAGACCGTGTCCGGATAACGGCTCCGACCATCAGGGAAGATCGCTTCGTCGGCCTCGTCGAGGCGCTGCCGCGGGATTCGATCCGGCTCGACACGGCGGGCGTTAGGCGCCGCCTCGGGTTCGACACAGGGCCCGTGCTGGTCGAGGAGTTTCGCCGCGTCACGCTCCCGACGAACGCGATCCAATCCATCGACATCAGTGCCGGCCGCACGCACCGCAAATCCACCATCAAGGGCATGATCATCGGTGCGCTCGGTGGTGCGGCGTTGTTCGGCGCGACGAATTTGCCGGAAGTCGACCCCAAGTTCTCGGACTTCCTGGCAGGGGCGGCCGTCGGCGCGATTGTCGGGGGCCTCGCCGGCGGCACCGTCGGATACTTGTTAGGCGGTGAGAAGTGGGAATCCTTCTACCGCGCCGGAACGCTTCCGCCATAGCCCGGCGATAGCGTGTCCGCGGGCTCGATCGCCGCGGCGAGTGCTTGGGTGGAGTAGCGGCTCCCGGGGTTCCATAGCATCCAGCTCTTCACCCCGTTGTCATACCCGGCACGCATCTGCGCCCTGACCTGCTCCGGGCCGTACCGCGGCGGCCCGAGCGTGAAATCCTGGTACCAGGGTACGACGCGCGCCGCGTTGGGCACACCGCGACTGCGTCGCGCGATATCGCCGAGCGCGTGGTCGATGGTGGCGTACGGCGCCGCGTTAGGGCTTGCGAGCTTGTACGTTCCTGGCGCAAAGTGGGACGGGTAAACCATCGGCAGCACGACGTCCGCCTGGTCGACGAATTTCTCCCACTGCTGACCGATTCCCATGTCCGTCGTGTCGGTGGCTGTCAGGCCGAACACGTCGATCGTCATGGGGACGCCGGTCGAGCGTAGCTCTCCGCGGGTGAAGCCAAGCTGTTCGCGAATGACCTCGGCGCGGATTCGACCGTTAGCCAGCGGGAACGTCGCCTCGCTCACCAGCCGATTCTCGTCAGGGAAGCGCACGTAGTCGAACTGCACCTCGCTGAAGCCAAGATTCACCGCTTCCTTCGCGAGGTCCGCCGCATATTGCCACACGCCACGCTGATGCGGATCGAGCCACGGCTTTCCGTTCTTATCCAGCCATGGCTTCGTCGGGTCCGACCGTCGCTTGATCGACCACTCGAGCTTGTGCTGGGCCAGCAATGGATCCTTCGCGACCACGATCCGCGCGATGGGGTAGATCCCGTAGGTCCGCATCGAGTCGAGCACGGCGCGCACGCGTCGATACGACATCGGCCGCGTGGTGTCGGCGCCGATCTCACGCGCCAGCGGTACGGTCGAGTGATAGAGGACGAACCCGCGATCGTCCTTCACGTCGATGACGAGCGCGTTCACCTCCGTGCGCTTCGCTACGTCGATGAGGTCCCACATCCGTTGCCCGAGCGCCGCCCATCGATTCACGTACAGGCCACGAACAACGTGCGGCGTCGCCACTCGCGGTTGCGGCGGCCGCGCGATGGAGTCGGGCTTCGCGGGCGGCGCTGCGCTCGCAGTCGTAGCGGCGGCCTGCGTCTCGCCGTTAGGGAGCGGCGCGGATTGTCGGTCACACGCCCCGGCAAGGATCGCGGAGCATGCAACCGCCACGGGCGTTGCGATCTCAAATCGTCGAAGGCGGCAGCTCATGCGGTCGAGAATGTAGCGGGCGTTCGGCGCGGCGCGCAGTCGACTCGCCGCCGCGCTTCCCGATTCCTCAGTCCCGAACTTGCTTGGCCGCTTCCAGCACGTGGCCGATGTCCCGCGATAGCGCCCGCGCTTCCTGCGTCGCCGAGGACCCTTCATCGATGGACGATTGAACCCCTGCCGCTCGTAGCGCAATGAGATCGATGCGGATGTTCTGCAGCATCAGCGAAGCGCTCTCGAATTGGGAAACGAGCGACTCACGGCGGCCGAGCAGGTCATCCAGCGTCTCCCGCTGACGACGCAGGAGCGTGAGTCGCTTCTCGCGCTCACTCGTGTCCGGCTCCGCGGACGCGGCCGCTATGCGCGCGTCAATGCGCGACAGCGTCTCGGGTGTCACGTCCTGGTCGAGCCGCTGAAGCGCTTGCGCCAACGCAGCGACCCGTTCCACCAGCGACTCCACCGTCGGGCGCACGTCTGGAATCATGTCCCGATCGGCCTTCGGCAGCCGCTCAATGGCATCGACGATCTCCGCTTCGTCTTCCGCAGCCCGCATCACCTTCGGCCCGTGCGGGCCGTCGAGCACGTCACGCGGGACAAGCGCCGCGGCGCGTTGCGGGGCACGGCTCGCGGCCGGCACGCCTAACGCCTGGCCGCCGCTTGCGTTACCGCCCCTGGCGGGGAGGCGCGCATCCTTCCCGAAAATGTCTCGAAGCCGCACGCCCTCGGCCCAGAGCGACCCGCCGCGCCGCAGCACCGACAGCGACATGAACGCGGCCGGCACCAGGAACCACGGAACCATGGGCGACGTGACGATGTTGACCCCGGCAAGAATGGCGGCCGTCGTCCCCATTCGCGCCACGTGCATTCGAAACGCGCGAATGCGGTACTCGATCGGCACTTCCTGACCGGGCGCGAACCCGGCTGGCATGAGAACGCCGCGGGCGTATGCCTTGCGCTGCTCCCGAATCTGCTCGCGGAGGGCTCGGCGCTGGTCTTTGTTGTACTCCCGCCACTGCCTCCGAACGTCACGCCAGGAGTTGGGCATCCACGGCGGTATCGCCGGCTGCGAGCCGTTGGCGGCGTCGCGTGGCTGCAGCCAGGGAGGAACGCGGGGAGCCAGCGGGGCCGGCGGAGGGACGTATCCGCCCGGCGGCGCTACGTCACGCACGGCGCGATGCGTCGCCGGTGGGTGGTCACTCCACTGGCCGGCGTTAGGCCGAGGTGCGTCAGTACGGGCGTTCATCGCATCGTGGGCGGGTGCCGAGCGAGCAGAGTCATCGGAGAGGGCGTCACGAAACCCAACCGCGTCCGACCATCGCTGATCGGGTTTTTTCGCCATGGCGCGTTCGATGGCTCGCTCGAGACCTGACGGCACGTCGGGACGCAGCTCGCGGAGCGGTCGCGGCGCCTGGTTGATGTGCTTCATGAGCATTGCCGGGGTGTTGTTGGCAGCAAACGGCAGCTCGCCCGTCAGCATCTGGTAGCCCACGACGCCTAACGAATAGAGATCGCTCCGCCCGTCAATGTCACGGTCGCCCACGGCCTGCTCGGGACTCATGTATGCCGGAGTTCCAACGGCGATCCCGGTCACCGTAAGGCGCGAGTCGCCCTCGGCGGCGCGCGCGATCCCGAAATCGGAGACGAGCGTTCGGCCGGTGACCCGGTCAATCAGGATGTTGTCCGGTTTGATATCGCGATGAACAATCGATCGACCGTGCGCATAGGACAGGGCGTCCGCGACATCCCGGAGCACCCGGTGCGCGAAGTCGAGCGGCGCACGCGGCTCGCGCTTCAGATGGATGCCGAGACTTTCGCCCTCCACGAGCGCCATGACGAAAAACACGAGCCCGTCGATTTCGTCGACGCTGTAGATCGGGACGATGTTCGGGTGGCTGAGCTGCGCTGCGGTCTGCGCCTCGCGGAGAAAGCGCGAGCGTACCTCGTCGCGAAACGCGAGCTCCGGCGGGAGCAGCTTGATCGCCACGGCCCGACGGAGTCGAACATCACGGGCGCGGAAGACCACGCCCATGCCACCGCGCCCGATCTCATCCGCGACCTCGTACCGGGCACCAACCGCGGCGGAAAGGCGAGAGAACAGACCGTCAGCCATTGTGTTTACCCAACGGCCCCGTCGATGGTGTTGGCGGCAACCTCACGAGGTCCGCCGATTCGCCACTCCCGAGTCGCGAATCCCGAGCTTCCGCATCTCCTCAGCGACGTAGACCGCGTTGTCGACCTCTTGAGCGAGCACCATCGCGCGTTCGGCGAGCTGTGTGACCTGCTGGAAGCTCTGCCCGCCCGTCTTCAGCTTGAGCACGTCGTAGCGCATGTTCTCCAGCGCGAGCACACAGTTCTCGAACCGTGCACTCTGGACTTCACGACGCTTCTTGAGGTCGCGGAGCGAAATCAGCTTTCGTCTCAGCACCGAGAGCCGACGAATTCGTTCTTCGCTGCGACCGTCCAATGGGTTGGCCGCGGCTTCGAGCTGCTCGATCTCGCGCTCGACCTTGTCGCCGTCATCTGCCGCGAACCCGCGATCGAGCTCCGTCAGGTCTCCTGCCAATAGCTCGATGCGACGGTAGAGCGCGTCGGCCGTGGCTGGGACTTCGTCTACCTGCTCGCGCTCTCGCTTGGGGAGTGTCTCGATCAGCCGGAGGATGTCGTCGCGATGCCGTGCGGCGTCACGAACCTTCGCCGCGTAGGTCGGCGAAACGCGAGCGAGATTCGCGCCGGGAATCTCAGATGTGGGGAGCGGTTTCGTGCCCGAGCTGTCGCCGAAGAGGCGTCGGTTGGACCGGCGCGCTCGCAAGCGATCGCGCTCGAGGACCTCGGCGCGCTTCTTCTTGTCGAACAGCGCGCGGAAATCGTCGATCGATTCCGCGACGACGTCGAAGAACAGCCGATCCTTCGGCTGCTTGAACACGTCGTGCCAGTCGAACCCATCGGTCCACAGCTTCGCGTACTGGTAGGCCAGGTACACGCTCCAGATCCCAACCACACCCATGAGGTTGAGGACGCCGAAGATCGCGAGCACGGTGATGACGGCGCTCACGGCGAAGAACGGCGCCAGCTTCTTTCGGAACGCAACAACCTTCTCGTCCCGCCAACGCGCCATTTCCTCTGCCGTGACGTCGGTTGGTATCTCGTTGGAAACGGACCACGAATCGCGCGACTGCGTCGGAAGACCCGCGAGCCGATTCGGCTCCTGCGTGAAGCTCGAAGGCGGCAGCTCCGGGACATCGCCGGTATCGAGCGCGGTCACGAGCGCGTCGGCACTTGGGAACCGATTCGCCGGATCCTTCTCCAGCAGCATCATCACGGCACGTGCGAGATCCGGCGGGGCGTCGGGACGATGTACGTCGATCGGTATCGGGCGCTCGCTGATTTGTTTGACGAGCAATGCCGGCGTACTCGGCGCGTTGAACGGCAACTCGCCGGCGAGCATCTGGTAGCCGACGACACCAAGGGCGTAGAGATCCGAACGGCCATCAATGTCTCGCTCGCCCATCGACTGCTCGGGAGACATATACGCCGGCGTACCGATCGCCATCCCCGTGGCGGTGAGTCGCGAATCCGATCCCTCGCTGATCGCTCGTGCGATGCCGAAGTCGGTGACCATTACGCGGCCATCGTCATCCGCGCAGAGCAGAATGTTGTCCGGCTTGATGTCGCGGTGTACGACGCCGCGCTCGTGGGCGAATGCCAATGCCTCCGCAACTTCTTTCAGAATGCGTCGCGATTCGGTGGAGTCCAGGCGACCTTGTGAATGGAGACGCGCGGCGAGGTTCTCGCCGTCGACGAAGGCCATGACGAAGTAGACAAGCCCGTCGCGCTCGTCGACGCTGTAGATCGGAACGATGTTGGGATGGCTGAGCTGTGCGGCGGTCTCGGCCTCTTTCAAGAATCTCGACCGAATCTCGCTGCGGAACGCGAGCTCTGGCGGGAGCAACTTGACTGCGACCGGTCGTTTCAGTCGGCGATCCTTCGCCTTATAGACGATTCCCATCCCGCCTCGGCCGATCTCACGGTCGAGCTCATAGTTGGCACTGAGCACCCGCTCGACATGCGCGCGCAGCTCAGCGTCCGAGGACGAGACGACGGGATCCGGCACCGAGATTATCCGTTGGTGGGAGAGGCGAGTGGAGTAGTGTAGCACCGCGACGGACATCTGAAAAGACGAGTAAGGTGGCGCGCTGACTTGAGATGCATCGCCACGACGGCTGCGGTACGGCGATGTCTCACTGCCGTTTGCGACCCCCCCTACGACATAGCGGCCGCCGAAAGTTGCAATCTCCGCCAGGTTGGCGTAACTCACGTGCCCGATCCATGCACAAAGGCCCCGCAATGCGACAGCGCGAACGAGTCGCAGCCCGGTTCCGCGGCGTTACACTGGTTCGCCGAATGCCGTGGAATGGAGTGTGCGCCGTCACACCCGGCCCGCCGGACGCGGGACGCTCTCTCAGAACAGGTACTTCGAATGGCTCAACGCCAAACCCTTCCGGTCCTTCCGCTTCGCGGAACCGTGATCTTTCCGGGCCTCACCGCGCCGATTGCGGCTGGCCGACCGGGAACGCTACGCGCGATCGAAGCGGCGTTGAAAAGCGACCGTCTGGTGTTCGCGGTCGCACAGCGTGACAACACGGATGAACCGACGCCGGACATCCTCTACTCCATGGGCGTGATTGCGCGCATCGGGCAGATCCAGCGCGGCCTTGGTGGTGTTCAACTGCTGCTTCAGGGTGAGCAGCGTGCCACCGCCCTGCAGTATTCGACCTCGGAGGGCTACCTCACCGCGGTCGTCATGTCCACCGAGGAGATGACACCGCTGAACGACCACGATCCTGCGTTCGAGGCGCTTCACAAGGAGATCCGCGAGCGCGCCGCAGAGCTTGGCGAACGCCGGGGGCTACCCGAGGAGGTCGTTCATCAGGTTCTCGACTCGGTTACGGAGCCAGGGCGATTCGCTGACCTGGTTGCCGGCTACATCGAGCTTCCCGTCGCCGAAAAGCAAGGATTGCTCGAGACCTTGAGCGTCGAGGAGCGACTCCGGCGCGTGCTTGTTCACGTCCAGCGCCAGATCGGCTTGCTCGAGGCGCAGGAAGAGATCAAGTCGCAGGTCCAGGAGGAGCTCGGAGAACGCCAGCGCGAGATGTATCTCCGCGAGCAGCTCAAGGCGATTCAGAAGGAGCTGGGCGACGACGACCAGGCGAAGGAAGTCAGTGAGCTGCGCGACAAGCTGACGAAGCTCAACCTGCCCAAGGAAGCGCGAGCCGAAGTCGAGCGCGAGCTTGGCCGCCTCGAGCGATCCGGGCGGGAGTCAATGGAAGCTCAGGTCATTCGCACCTACCTCGAATGGATCGCCGAGCTTCCGTGGAATACGCGCTCGGACGACCATCTGGATCTCCGGCGTGCAACGGACGTTCTGGACGAGGATCACTACGGACTGCAGGACGTGAAAGACCGCGTCCTCGAGTTTCTTGCCGTTCGTCAGCTCCGGGCGCAGCAGCTCGCCGAGGAAGTCGAGAAAACCGGCGAGCTCCCGGCGTCGAAGATCAAGGCGGCGAAGGACGACGCCACGCCGGCCTTGAACGTCGTCGATGACGACGACCGCACGATCACCGACGCGAAAGAGGCGAAGGCCCGCGCGATGGCGAAGGGTCCGATCCTGCTGTTCGTCGGGCCGCCAGGCGTCGGCAAGACGTCCATCGCGAAATCCATCGCGCGCGCGCTCGGGCGCGAGTACGTGCGCGTCGCGCTCGGTGGCGCTCGCGACGAGGCGGACATTCGCGGACATCGTCGCACCTATGTCGGGGCGATGCCAGGCCGAATCATTCAGGGAATGAAGCAGGCCGGAACCAAGAACCCGGTGTTCCTCCTCGACGAAGTGGACAAGCTTGGGGTCTCGTTCCAGGGTGATCCGTCGAGTGCGCTGCTCGAAGTTCTCGACCCCGCACAAAACGACAGCTTCACCGATCACTACCTCGGTGTTCCGTTCGACCTGAGTGAGGTGCTTTTCATCGCGACCGCAAACTTCATCCAGAACATTCCAGGGCCGTTACTCGACCGAATGGAAACGGTCGACTTCGCGGGCTATACCGAACGAGAAAAGGCAGAGATCGCGAAGAAGTACCTGATCCCGCGCCAGCTCGAGGAAGCCGGGCTTGCCGACAAGAAGGTGAGCTTCACCGACGACGCGGTCATGTCCGTGGTGTCCAACTACACGCGCGAGAGCGGCGTGCGGCAGCTCGAGCGCCAGATCGGCGCCGTGGCGCGCAAGGTCGCGCGACGAATCGCCGCGGGCGACACGGGAATGATCGAGGACGGCCAGATCGACGCAAACGAGGTCCGCGAGCTGCTCGGGCGTCCAAAGGTTCATCCGGAGCGCGCTGCGGAGACGAACGAGGTTGGCATCGCCACGGGCATGTATTACACGCCCATGGGTGGCGATATCATGTTTGTCGAGGCGTCGATCCGCCGGTATTATGGCGGGGCGCCTAACGTCGACCAGTCCATGCAGGTCGGCCCGGGCGGTGCGGTCTCGCTCATTCTCACCGGCCAGCTTGGTGACGTGATGAAGGAGTCCGCACGGGCGGCGTTCACCTACGCCACGAACAACGCGGCCAAGCTGGGCATCCCCAAGGACCGTCTGGGCGCGATCGAGGCGCACATTCACGTGCCGGCGGGCGCGATTCCAAAGGATGGCCCGTCGGCTGGAATCGCGATCGCAACTGCTCTGGTGTCGGAGATGTCGGACCGGCCAGTGCGACGGGATGTCGCAATGACCGGGGAGATCACGTTACGGGGTCGCGTGCTACCAATCGGCGGCCTGAAAGAGAAGGTGCTCGGCGCTCACCGGGCGGGCATCAAGATCATCGTTCTCCCGAAGGCAAACGAGGCTGATATCGAGGACATTCCGGACGAAGTGCGCTCGCAGCTCAGCTTCCACCCCGTGGAAACGCTGGAGGAGGTACTGAAGATCGCGCTGGTGCCGGAAAAGGACACCGAAACCTCGGAGGAGAAGAAGGAAGCCATGGCAGCGGCGTAAGGTCGTCGGGTCATTGACAACTCCGCCGCCGAACCTGCAACACATGACCGCGCTGGCTCGTACGTGAGCCCGCGCGGTTTTTCTTTGCTGGTTTACCACATCAGGAGTGGTTCAATGCGTTTCTCGGTTGTCGCCGCATCACGCGTTGGCCTGGACGCCCTTCGAGTGAATCCGTTGAGAACGGCGCTTTCGACGCTCGGGGTCATCATCGGCGTCGCGTCACTGGTAGCCGTCCTCTCGCTCGGCGACGGGATGGAGCGGATGGCGCGGGCAGAAGTCGAGCGCACGACCGATGTGCAGACGGTGAGCGTCACGTCGAGAACCACAGAGACGATCGATGGCCAGACCCTTCCTGTTCGCGACTATCCGGTCTTTACGCTTGCCGATGCCACCGCCGCTCGCGACGAGATCGACCGCGCGAGCGGCGTTTCGCTCTCACTCGCTGGCAGGGCGACGGTAGAATCGCCGCAGACCGGCAAGCGGCGGTCAACCGGCGTTACCGCCACGCTCGCTGATGCCGACCAGTTCATGCGCCTTCAGTTCACGGATGGCCGATACTTCTCGCCGGTCGAGGCTTCACGGAACGCTCCGGTGGTCGTGCTCTCCAACAAGCTCGCGCAGGAGCTGGCCGCGGGCCGTTCCCCATCGTCGATGCTTGGCAGGACCGTACGCGTGAACGGGAATCCGCGCGAGGTGATCGGGATTCTGGCGCCGTACAAAGGGGAATTCGCGCTGAACCTTTACGTGCCCTTCGTCGCGGCGAGCGTCGTTCTCCCCGCGACCACGGCGCCTCGAACTCCCACGCTTCTCGTAAAAGCGAAACGTCTCGAGGAGGTGGATGTCACCAAGGGCCTCGTCGAAGACTGGGTCGCACAGCGTTTCGGGCGGTGGGAAGGACGCATCCAGGTGCAGACTTCGACGCAGCGGTTGGCTCAGGCGACGGATGGCATCTTCGTCTTCAAGCTCTTCATGGGCGCGCTCACCGGCATCTCGCTGCTCGTTGGCGGCATCGGGATCATGAATGTCCTGCTTGCCTCGGTCACGGAGCGAACGCGCGAGATCGGCGTGCGAAAGGCGTTAGGCGCCCGGGGACGCGACATCCTGGTCCAGTTCCTGGCCGAGTCGGTGGCGATCTCCGGCGCGGGGAGCCTGCTCGGTGTGGCACTCGGACTTTCCGGGGCGTTTGCCATCGTGGCCGGGATTCGGGCACAGGCGCAGGCGATCTACCTCGATGCGACGTTCTCGTGGTCGACCGTACTCTCCGCGGCCTTCTCCGCCATCGTCGTCGGCCTGACGTTCGGAACGTATCCGGCGCGACGCGCGGCGCGTTTGAGCCCGATCGACGCGATCCGCCACGAGTGATCGGCCGAGCAAGGCGCTCGCTCGTTAGGCATCCGCCACGTCAGAACACGATCGGCCCGTTCTTGAACAGCTGCCAGCCGTTCACGCGAAGCGGCAGGGGCTCGGTACCTTCCAGGAAGTACTCCACGTACCGCCGGTTCGGCGGCGTCGTGGAGTCCGCGAGCTGGCCGCTGACGCGGTCGAGCTGCGCGGCAATGAGGCCTTGTGGCGGCGTCCATTGCGCGGAACCCCGAGCAGCGTAATACTCCGCCATCATCTTCCCGAAGATCGGCGCGGCGAGCGTTCCGCCGGCGGCACCGGCGGTGATCGTCTTCGGTTTGTCGAATCCCAGCCAGACGCCGGCGACGAGCTCGGGCGTCATGCCGACGAACCACACGTCGCTGTTGTCGTTCGTCGTGCCGGTCTTGCCGGCAACCGGAATCGTTGCAGGCAGGTAGCGTCGCACTGACGTCGCGGTGCCGCGCTCGACCACCTCGCGCATCATGTCCCGCACGATGAACGCAACCTTGGGGTCGATCACTGCGCGGGGTGGCGCGGCGGGATTCGTGAACACTGCGTTCCCTGCTCTATCCTCGATCCGATAGACGAATCGTGGGTCGACATGCGCACCGAGGTTTGCGAACACCGTGTACGCGCCGACCAGATCGAGCGGCTGCAGCGCGGACGCGCCGATGGCGCTGGCGGGATACGGCGCGACCGGCGCGTCGATCCCGAACCGCCGCGCAAGGTGCACGATCGTGTCCATA
>Ga0068857_100000194_pt1 | contig 39279 bp, 36 predicted proteins | sample KBSCornC72_FD_66591 | JGI IMG/M metagenome (GOLD analysis project Ga0068857, IMG submission 66591) | Corn rhizosphere microbial communities from Kellogg Biological Station, Michigan, USA - KBS Corn C7-2 | ecosystem: Host-associated > Plants > Roots > Rhizosphere > Soil ...
CGCCCGCCAGTGGGTGCGCGACCGCCTGCTGCTGGCCGGCAGCGGATCCGACCCGGCCGACGCCGCGGCCCATGGCGCGCTCGCAGCGCTCGCGGTCGGCGACCAGGCCGCCATCGATGGTGGTGAGCTCCAACAGTGTCCTGTTTTGAATGAAGGAGCTAACCCCTTGATTCCAAACGAAATTTGCCACATGCCAATATAGTGGCATCTGCAAACGGTCCTGTCGGTGGAAGTCGAACTTGTCGCTGCCGTTGCGACAAACAGTTCTGTTTCGAACCAGAGGGCGTCTGACAAACAGTTCGGTTCTGCTTACGCTAACTTGCTGATTTCTTGGGCCGTATCAGATTCAGGCGGTCGGCGATTGTTGGCCATCTGCCAGCGCGGACGAACATGATGTAACGATGCTCCGCAGCCCTCTCCAATGTATGCCCCGACTTTTTCCGTTTTCCCCATCGGTTGCCTGCTCCAAGGCATTCCAGCATCTTGTCGAAGACTGCGCGGTTAGAACTCTGCCCTTGGAGAAAATTCTGCGTGAAGAGCAGTGATTCGACTTTTGCCCATTCAGCATCGTCTAGCGGCCCGTAGTGCTCGAGACATAGGCCTGTCTCGGGCTTCGGCTTGCGTTCTACGGGAGGTTTGGTCGTCCACGCTCGCCGACGACCTGTCCTACGTGGCGCCGCTCTTCCACCGCGCAGCGAACAAAGCTGGCTCTCGAACGCTGCCCAGTGGCCATTACGGGTCCATCGGATGTGGGCGCTCGAAGCTGCGCGCGCGACGGCTCGGTCAACGTCTGAGCGGCCGGCGACCTGACAGAGGCGTCGCAGCATAGCGTCCACGAGGTCGCGGGCAGGATGTACTCGGTTCTCGCGCCAGGGCAGAAGGTGGCCAAGGAGCATCCATTCCTCGTCCGATAGTCGATATTCATCTGCGCGCAGCGGGAGGGAATTCGCCTTTGCCATCCGCTCATTCGCTTTGAACGTGCAAATTTCGCCTGAGAGACCTTCGGCGAAGGGGAAGGGTGATTCACTGGTACTGATTGCCGTGATAGTGAGTTTAGTGACGTATAGACAGTCATCCTTCCTGGTACCGTGTAGCACCGCCGTCAGCCTCCCCTGCGCGAGCTCGCAGCCTAGCACCCCTGCCCCCGCCAAGTCATAGATGCTCGAGGCCATCCGGCGGGCTGACGGAAAGCAGTGCAACCAGGTCATGGGCCCGCGAAAGGATACGGAATCTGCCGAGGTGCGAGCATCGGGCCAGCTCACGGTGGGCATCGGAACTCCATCAATCATGGTGCAGATTCCGTCAATCGACTGAGGGCGGAATATCTCCTGCAGAACATATTTGCCCGGCCGGAGCAAACTCTGGAATAGGGCATGAGCCGGTATAACCGCCTCGAACTCGCCAATCCGGACTGACCATACTCGATGGTCACACGCGATGCCCGGCAATCCGACGCCCGTTATCCAAACCTGAGTCGGCACCTCCACCCAATCTGCCATGTCCGTCGTGCCAGAAAGGCGGGAGTCTGACCCTCCGCCGATGGTGCTCCGGAGCACATCGAGCGACCTGACCTCTTCGACTCCATTCACGCTCCATCGCACCGCCAGCTGACTGTCTTGGCGAGTCATCCCGAGGGCGAAGCCTGCCCCCTTTTTGTCGTTCTCTGCATCTGCCATTAAGGCCCCTTCGGCCTGGCGGCCCCGGCCTTGAGACCAGAACTGTTTGCCGCAGCCGATTTCGCGACTCTTCGCCTAGTGCCCGTAGTAGTCGCAACTAATTGATTTCAACGGGCTTCACGCACGGTCGTCAGAGCGACCTACAAGCAGTTCTGTTCCGGGACGGCGCTCTTGCAAACAGTTCTGACTTGCGGTCAGTCCCTGTGCACTTCCCTGCTCGCAGACGCTCACAGCTACCCTGTTCACCGCTTTGCCCATGCCGCGAGCCATCGCGAAAAGGCCACCGCGCAAAGAACTCCGGCCAAGCCGGCACCGAGCGTCTCGCCCGCTGCTTCCTGACCGTTTGAGAACCAGGCGCTGAGTATCAGGGCGGCGGTGGCGACAGCGCCAACGCTCGGTGCGATGGCGCGGGACTGAGAGCCGGCCAGAGCTGCGGCGTTCCAGACCACCATCGTGCCAAAGAAAATAAGGAAGCCATCATGGACTGCGGAATTCATCTGAATGAGCTGAGTTGCTACACACCGAATGTTTTCAGCTTCGGCAGCAACCAGCAAATGAAATCAAATCGCCCAACAACGCCCAATTCAACCCTTCAAAAGGCGGGGCTCGTCACATTCGTCTTCTTGGCATTTGCATCGAGCAAAACCGCCTGGGCGGCTCTCTTCCTGCCTCTCCTCCTGCTGGCAGCTCTCTTTGCCTTCAGGCTGGCCAAGGTTGGCAAGCTCTGAGGATTAACCTCGGGGGCGTCTCGACCTTTGGCTCGGGCTGGTCGCATCCCGAGCGGCTTGCTTGTCCACCGCAGCTGTGGACAACTCTGTTGACCCGAGGTGGCGAGTGCTCGCCAGGGCGCATGGATACTTGACGTCAAGCCCCGTGCCTCATTCGGAAGCATCTGAGCATCTGAGCATCAGGCGGGTGCGCGGTTTCACGCCTCAAGGGTCTTCTCTGAAATCCGATATGTGATGGGTACTCAACAGTCACAGGGAGAACACGTTGAAGACATCCAAGGCCGAAGCGGCCGCAATCGCCGCTGCAGAAGTCGAAGCAAAGCAGGAGGCGAAGCGGAAAGCCGCAAGAGAGCGCAAGCGCGAGCGCGAGCTCGCCAAAGACATCTGGTACCAGACGACCAAGATTGTTGTTCCCGCCTGGTTCGGCAATTGCGACGTCGATGATGGCCTGAAACTGACCAGGACGTTCACGCCGGCAGGCTTGCTTGCCCTGGTGTCCGTTGGCAAGGCAGGGCGTGAAAAGTCCGAGCTCAGCTCCGGAAGCCAATGTGAGGTGGGCATGCAGATGGCCTTGCGAGACTCCCGCTTCGACCGCCAGGAGGCGCGTACCCTCGCGGCGGTTGGGTTCCGCGAGCTGTCCGCGCTCAAGCTGGTCAAAAAGGTGAAGAACGCGACGGACAGCTTTCCCTATAACTGGTACGTCTTGAGCGCCAAAGGCCAGAAGTGGTTCGACCTCATCGAGCGGTCGGCATACTGCGCCCCAGACCAGAAGGTCTGACCAATCGCCGAAGCCCGGTTCGCGGCATGCGAGCTCGGGCCTCGGCCAACCACCTCATCTCCGACTTGGCAGAAGGTGTCAGCGGAGGGCCGCTAAACTGCCAGCTGAGTTCATGAAAACAAACCGATGCAGCTGACCATCGCCTGGTGGAACACGGCACTTTCGCCATCCAAAAGGCGTGACCGCGCCAGCCCCGAGGAGAAGCTGGTGGCATGCGAGGTCGTGCGCATGCTCACGGAGGAGCTCGGTGTCGACCTCATCCTCTTGGCGGAGGTGTCTGAGGCTGACATTGACGCCATCGAGTCCGCGGGCGTGACCGTTGGCTATCGGACAGTCAGGGCGATGAACCCGGCCGGGCGGGGGTACTTCGATGTCTGTGTACTCCATAAGGCGAATGCCTTGGAAGTCAGCGACCCGACCGACATCCTCCTCGAAATTGATGCTCGTACGTCACGCATTGCGCAGCGTTTCGATGTCGTGGTTGCGTCGGCCTCGCAACCGCTTCACGTGTTTGCTTCACACTGGCCAAGCCCAGCGACCATCGGCAAGTTCGACCCCGACCGTTGGCGCTTGGGTGACCGGCTTCGCTCGCCCGTTGACGACATTCTCAAGGCGGACGCCAACGCAAACGTCATCCTTGTTGGAGACTACAACGACGAGCCCTTCGACTACAGCGTCAGCCTTTATTTGCGCGCCTCGCGGGACGCGGAGTTTGTGGTCGACCGACCAACCCTGCTGTACAACCCTTTCTGGCGCCATCTTTCGAGCTTCGACCACGGAGCGCCTGAGCCCCTTACAGACCGCGGTACCTACTTGCATCAGGGCGGCACCGTCACAAGATGGCGCACGTTTGACCACATGATGTTTTCGTCGTCCTTCCTTCGGTCATCGGGTGGCTGGACGCTTGATGAGCATCGCACTCGTGTCCTTGACTTCCCGGGGTTCACCGAACTCGTGGTCAACAGAACCCACGTCTTCGACCACCTTCCTATACTCGGTCGTATCTACAGGAGCTCGACTCCATGAGCAAATTCCTCGCATTCGCAAACATCGGCATGACAGCTGCCGCCAAAGCCACCAAGTCACGCAGGGAAGTCGACGAAGTCTTTGCTGAGCTCAACCGCGACTTGGAAGCGCTCGGTGACGTTCGGCTGGTTGTGCGGGAGTTCCACGAGCTTCCAGGGATATCCGCGGCCATTCAAACCTTCATGAACCCCAAGCAATACATGGCGTTGGCTGTGGAAAGCACATCGAACGAGAGCTTTCGGCCGATGCAGATTGCGCGTTGGAAGCAGCCGCTGGAAGGCTACCCATGCTGGGTCATCACGGAGGGTGAGGAAGTTGCGTGCGAGGACCGAAGGTCGCTCGAGGCTGAACTGGGCCGGTTGCTGTCGTCAGTCAAAGTTGGACAAGCATTGACCGCCGCTATCGCGGCGGGCCGCTCTAACGGCGAAGCAGACCCGCCGGGTGCGCTTCCTGCGTAGACCCCCTGAAGGGGCCTCGAACTACTCCTGTAAGCAAGCCGCGTGGAAGGCGAGGGCGTCGGCATGAGCAAGTTGCTGTTCGACTTCAATCCGATGATGTTTGCGAAGATTGCCGCCCCGTATTGACGGCGCACGCCGCGCCGAGAGCGGATGGCAGGGAGGGCTGGAGTGAGCGAGGGAAATCAAGCTAACCCTGACCAAGGTGCTGACGTTGCCAACGCTCAGCGGGAAGTTCAACGCCACCTCGGAAGATGTTTGCTTCGGCTGCAGCAATACGAGCAGCTCCTCAAAGCGTTTCTCGCAGGCCATGAGATTGTCGGCACGGTGCACATCGCCCCCACTCGACGGGCCGAGCGCCAAGAGACACTTCGAACGGCAACGCTCGGGAACTTGGTGACCACCTTCCTTGGCGAGTACCTGACCGACTCGGAAGCTGAGGGGAGGGAGATGGATTCTCTCGACGAGGAGGTCAGCGCAACCGGTTTGCCGGGGATTCGCATCAACATGACGATGCAGATGCCGGCGGAACGCATTGCCGAGACGACGTCAGCTCTGCGAGAACTCGTGGGCCTTCGCAACAGTTTGGTCCACCACATGTTGGAGGCGTTCGACGTGTGGACGCTCGAGGGTTGTGTCAGCGCGGCAAAGCATTTGTCGCAGAGCTACGCGCGCATCGACCAGCGCTTCGAGGAACTGCGCGGTTGGGTAGGGCATGCGAACAAAGCTCGCAGCCTCATTGCTCAGTTCCTTGAGTCCCAGCAGTTTCAGGAGCTCCTCTTCCATGGTGAACGGTCGGAATCGAGCATTGAATGGGGAACAAGCGACATCGTTGCATCGCTGCGCAAAGCTCTGGTTGCTGTCGGCGACGGCGTGTGGGCGCGTCTGGACGAGGCCGCGGCTTGGATTGGCAGGGTGAATCCAGAGCTACTGCCGAAATGCTACGGGTGCGTCAGCTGGCCGCAGGTACTGCATGAGTCACGTGTATTCCAGATTGACCATCGCAAGGCGGAGGATGGTCGCAAAGTCACTTGGTTCCGCGAGAGGACTTTGAAGTCTTAGCCGGAGTTGGCGGCGGACGCCGGCGCGCGGCACAGCTCATGGCTGTGAAAACGACAGCTCCCTGGCCAGGTTTGTCTTGTCGCCGCTTTTGGCGATGTCAAGTGCTGCGCATAGCCGCGCAGAGGTGGGCGCCTGCCACGCTGATATCCCCATAGTTGTTGATGGCGCACTTAGCGGATACACGGTACTGTAGTGCCCAAAAGCATCAAGGGAGCCGGGAATGCCAACTCTGGACGATATCCGTTGGTTCAAAGGAGAGTTCCAAGAACGGCTGGAGACTGCTCTGGCCGGAACGCCCCTTTCGGTCGACTTCATGACCGCCTTGGCGTGCCAGGAGACTGGCGAGGTCTGGCCTACTCTCAGGAGGGCAGGCCTTCCTACCGACAAGCTTCTGCAACTCTGCGTCGGAGACACGCTCGATTTCGATGGCGGGCGCCGCGCCTTTCCGCAGACGAAGGACGACCTCGTTGCCGCACCGAACGGTCAACAGATGTTCGACATCGCCAGGCAGGCGCTTGTTGACATGGCGCAGTACATTGCGGGGTATAAGTCGGTTGCAGTGAAGCCCAAGAAGTTCTGCCACGGCTTTGGCCTCTTCCAGCGCGACCTGCAGTTCTTCAAGACCGACCCGAGCTACTTCCTGAATAGGGACTACGAGCAGTTCGACAAGACGCTGAATGAAGCGCTCGGCGAACTGACACGTGTGCTCAAGAAGCTCGGCTTCCAGTCCAGGTCGTCACTGTCTGACCTCGAGCTCGCAGCCGTGGGCATTGCCTACAACACCGGGGGCTACAACCCCGCTAAAGGGCTCAAGCAGGGTTACTTCAACGGCTCGAAGTACTACGGTGAGCAGCTGTTTGACTACCTGCGCCTGGCGCACACGGCGTCTGTTGACGGTGCTGCGCCTCAGGTGGTGCCTCCTCCTGCCGGATTTGCCGCGGTTCTTCCACCGACACCGGTCACGGACGCGGGCACTCCCATGCGCGTCCGGGTAACCGAAGGAATGCTCCGGCTTCGCAGCGAGGCTGCTATCTCAGAGCCGCCTCAGGCAAATGTCATCGGCCACCTCCCGGACGGCCACCTGGTTCGAGTGTTGTCCCCGAAAGCCACGGGGGGCTTCGTCAGGGTTGAGACGAGCTTGCTCGGCGCGTTGTTGAACGGATTTGTGTCCAAGAAGTTCTTGGAGCCCGTCGATGATGCTGGTGCAACCATCGCGGTTTCCGTTCCGGAATCGACTCTGCCTGCGACCGGCATCACGGCCGTCTACGCACCATCGAAAGCTGGTGTCGTCACCAAGAGGCGTGAGTCTGCCAACGCGTTGTCGCTCAACGAACCAAATCAACCAGGACGCAGCGGCTCGACGGCCGAGGAGCTCCGTGTGGAGCTCGGCGCAATCGTTGATTGGCTTGATGTGGAGAACGCGTCCTACCTGCGCTATCAGCCTCACGACGGCCTGACCTTCTGCAACATCTATGCGCACGACTTCTGCCACTTGGCGGGCGTCTACTTGCCGCGCGTCTGGTGGACATCGGGCGCACTCGTTCAACTGGCCAAGGGGAACGCGATGGAGCCCAAGCTCGGCGCGACCATCTGCGAAGTCGTGGCCAACGAGCTGTTTGCTTGGCTGAGGGACTTTGGTCTCAGTTTCGGCTGGCGCTCGACCGGAACCCTGACGAAGCTTCAGACTGAAGTGAATCAGGGGGCAGTCGGTGTCATCGTCGCTCGGCGCAAGGAAGGCAATCGTCCCGGCCACATCGCGGTTGTTGTGCCGGAGACATCAGGGGCGAGCGCCAAGCGCAATGCTTCGGGTGATGTGGTGGCGCCGCTTCAGAGCCAGGCCGGTGCCACCAACTTCCGACGCGGCACAGGCAAAACGAACTGGTGGCTCGGCGAACAGTTTGCTGAGTTCGCGTTTTGGGTACACGCATGACTAGGCGGCACTCTCGGAGGCAGAACATGAGGCTTCGCTCTATTTCGGCGTTCGTGCTGGCTTCCTCACTGGGAGTTGCGAGCTGGGGCGCAACCGATGGACCGGCAGAGTATGCGGTTCGCTGGACGGCGAGCCCGGGCCTTGATAGCGCCACCTCGGTCTTGTCCGCCCTCGGGCTGAGGCCAGGAAAGGTCAAGGCCTACGAGGTCAAGTACTTCGCGGTCACGCAGCCAGCACCTGCACCGACTGGCTACAAAGTCGTAGGGCGGGAGCGAGGGCCAAGCGGCGGAAAGGTGGACGCTACGTACAAGGTGCGCGGGCCCGAGCCTGTTCCAGCTGAGGTGCAGACGTGGAAATGCCCGCTGACTGCCTTGAATGAGAGCAAGGCCGAGGTGGATGTCGGATTCCTGGGCCTCAACGACGTCAAGCGCGCGTTCTCAGTGAGCTGCACCGCCGAGAAGAGCGGACTGAATGCAAGCCTTCCAGCGGGCTACTCCGCAAAGCCGGCGGGGTGCACGAACAAGATGGAACGGACGAAGGCGGACTCCGCCGACTTCGAGGTCAAGGTCGAACGATGGACTCTGCCCAAGGGACAGGCTGTCATCGAGGTTTCGTGGGAAGGCAAGGATTCGAAGACTGACTTCGAACGCTTCAGGGACAACGTCGTTCAGCCGCTCTTGAAGTTGAATGTGCGGCCACTCGATGTGAGCAAGACAGAACTCGGGAGCGATTGCTGAAAGCCGCTTACATGGGGAGCTTGTTGCTTCTCGTCAGTCGAAGACCAGTGGGTCCCCCGCGCCATCACTCATCGGCCGAGACGCCCTTCCTCAAAGTGGGCCCGCCAAGTGACGTCAACCTTGACCTCGTTCACACGCGGCACGCTATATGTAGCTGCGACGATTGAGCCAGCTGCCGAGACTTCGAAGACGAGCGTTGCCATCCATTCGAGCGGCACCACGAACACCCCTTCAGGCATGTGCATGTGGAGAATTGGGGTGCAGATAAGGTATGCGGACGCGTACTTCAGGCGCTTCGGGGCCTGGTACTCGAGGTTGAAGCCCGCAGGTAAAGCCTCATGTCCAGCGCGCTGCCAGCGATGCGGTTGAAGCGCATATGAACCTCGTTCGCGCGCCGGGCCAGGGATGATGACTGGAGTCAGGCCGGACGTCGAGATTGCGTTGGCGGCCGATACGACGCCAGCAAGCAAGCTCGCGTCGTCGAGATGAGGTATTGGCTTGGCGTTGCGTTCGGCCAGCACACGGTGTACGGATTCTGTGACCGTCTCGCCTACAAACCGCTTTGCCCATGCCTCGATATCTCCCTTCCAGATAGGCGTCAGACGCGGGATGACCAGTTGCTCGACCGCAAGGGGAATTCCCCGCCTCTTGAAAGGCTCACCCTTCGAATGCGGGCCTGTTGCGACAGCGTAGAAGCTCTGAACAGGCAGTTGCGTTCCTTCTGCTAGAAATGCGTGTGACAACTGCTCCACGAAGGCGCGAACAGCACGCGGGTCAACGACAAGTTCTTCCAGACCCTTCCGTCGCCTTTCGCGCGCAGCCGCTCTCAGCCGAATGAGACCGTGTGCTGCGTACTTCCGCTCCCGAGGAAGCGCTGTGGCCATTCCGATGTCCGCACGTAGCGCCATAGCGACCGGATAGAAGGCGCGAAACGTCTTGCGCCTCAGCGTTCTGAGAGTCGATTCAGCAAGCTCTCCCACCGTCTGTAGCTTTCGAAGATTGATATTTGCCCGATTCAAGAGCTCCAACGACGCTCGCCAGCGCCCTGAGTCGTCTGTAACGCAAGCAACGATAATCTGCGCTAATGGTTCAAGTTTCCGCTCGACCGGGCTGTTACGTCCTGAGCCCGAATAGAGCCAGCCTGGCACCATGGGCGTTGTGTCAGTCCAATGGGCATGCCGCTCGCAGAAGCCGAAAAGGCGCTGACGACTGTAGTCGTCGAATTCGCAAAGCTCTACGAAGAGCGCCAGCACCGCGTCGGGGTCGACGAGCTCCAGTCCCGATGTGTTGACGCCGCGGTTGACAACTTGCCGACGTAAGATGCGCGCGGCCAAAGCCAGGGCAAGCTCTTGATGCGTGCCACCCTGTGCCTGCTCGAGAAGTAGCAACACGACCACCAGTCGCATGCTCTCCCAGTAACGGCGTACGGTATGCCAGACGACTTCAAGTGCATGCTGGTGCGTGAGCCTACGCGGGAACACCTCGCTCAGATGGCGATGCGCTTGCGGCCATGCCAACTCCGTGATGCCGAGGCGGACGTCTTCAAGTCCCTCCTCATAGTCGACCTGCTGCCCGTAGTCCAAATCGAACGAGTGGTTTTCCCACCATGCGATGAAGTTGTCGCCGTACCATTGAGCCGCAACTGCGTCCCCTCGTCCGACCGCAGACAGAAGAAGGTTGGCGCTGAGTTCGATGTGGGACGCGAACGATTGAGCAGCGTTGCAGCGTGCTCGCCAGGCAGAAGCCTCGTCCTCGCTCCTGCGTTCTACATAGCGAAAGCTGTGGATACCGCCGAGTAGCCTGATGATGGCGTCCTGATAGTCCTGCGAGAACGGCTGCGGGAGCGCGCTTCGGGCCGCTGTGGCAGTGTTTATGCCCGCGCGTTGCATTTCGCGCGACCAGGATTGCGCTAGCGCATGGTCGAGAAGTCGGGGCAGGACGAAGAGTTCGGCGATGAGACTCGGTGGCTGGAGCTCACTGTCGCGAATCAGGTTGGAAGCGGCAAAGGCCAACGAACCAAAGAGGTCGTCGTCTTCCGCAAACTGCCGTACTGCAAGCTGGGTCAGCGTCCGATACGGCTTCTGCCATTCGGTGTTGTAATTTCGAGCGCCCCACGCGTAGGGAGACGTCTGCAATGACGCTGCACTGGTAGGAGCGTCCTTGCCTTGGCTCCCTTCGTCACAGGCGGTCAATAGTGCACAATGGAGCTTCAGGAGATTCGCGAGGGCCTCTTGACCCGCGGTGAATCGCCGACTCTCGTTAAGCGACCGAACCTCCGCCGCGAGCTCCTCAAGCATGTCGATTGTGCTGTAAGACATCAGCCGGTTTGGGATGTCGCGAAAGACGTACGCCCGTCTGAGGACTGCGATTTCGAGCAGAGAGAGCGATGCGAAGTCCTCTGTGACGGAACATAGCTCGATGGTGCCGAGTGCGGGCTCATTGAGCCCTGCACGAAGCTTCAGCGTTGGACACTCCAGCTCGCGCCCACTTTCACGTGCTCTAAGGTGAGCTAGCGTTCGGCTACGCACAACCCAACGCGAGGCTACCCATGTCAGGGCGCCAAGCCGGACATTCGTCAGCACCTTCTCGCGCGTGAGCTTTCGACTCACCAGCGCAGTGCCATCGCGCAGAGAGAAGAAGGTCACCGAAGGCTCGCCACTGCTGAGCGCGGTCCGCGCAGACCAGTGCAGTCGCTCCGGTGCCCCAGCCAGCAGGTGTTCGCAGAGGCTGCCCACCAGTTCCTCTCGAAGTACCGTGTTGACCGCCAGACGCCGATAAGCGGTCTGCCCGACCTGGTCCTCGACGTATCGAACCGTGCGGGCAAGGAAGTAACCGGTGAAGATGACGTTGGCAATCAGCCAAGACCCGTTGAACACTATGGCAAAAAGGACGAGGCTGCGAGGCGCATAGACCGAAAATAGATATTCCACACTCATTGCCACCAGTAGGACCAGCGAGCTCGTGCCCGCAGGAAGCACGGCTGAGTCCAGCAAGTAGACGTTCAGCGCCACCTTCGACGTCGCCCGCCGTTGCAACATGATGGTGATGAACGTCAGCACAATGGGGTAGACGAGCGCCACCATCGTCGCCTGAACTGACCAAACCGCGCCAAAAAAGCCCGCGTGCGTGTAGTCGTTGGGGAGCCTTGGCGATGGGATGACAGCCCATGATGGGTATGGTGCCGGCAGGAAAATGCACGCAAGAGCAAGGCAGGCAGCTCCGACCTTGAGCGCGAAGCACAGTGGTGAACTGCCACTTCTGAGGATGTAACGCTCAACGAGGTCGGGCTTAGTCGCGCGGCCGAGCGTGTTGTCTCTGAGAGCCTCGTCGAGAATGGTCTGGGCTTGGTCTGCAAGCGGGCGGAAGTCCTTCTTTCCCGCTTTTGCCTGGCACCAGCATCGAAACACGATGAGCCAGGCCGCTATCATCGCAAACACCCGTGGCACCTTCGGTCCGTCCGCGAGCTGACTCAGCTGCTTTCCCTTAGGCATCTGTTCTCCCGTTCCCCATTCGGCATCTTAGCGGCACGGTCTCCTCGACTCGGATGGGTAAGTCGCGAGTTCAACTTCGTTCTCTTGCGCGCGGCGCTCGGTCGCCCCCGAGCTGTTCGCTGGCGCGGACTCGCGGGGAAGGCTGTCTTGTTGGAGGTGCCAAGCGCTAGATGGCTACTCGTCCTCGTCCTCCATCGCCCGCTTCGTCTGCCGCTGTCGCGCGATGCCGTCGCGAGCACTCTCAAGTAGGGCCTCGTAGAGCTCATAGGCGGGTTCGACTCGACTGAGATTTGCGAGCATCTCCGAGCAGTGCTTCTCGAGTCTCAAGTCCTCCGGGAAGGGCTCCCCAGGAACCGTACTCCGGCTGCCCATGAGCGTTGCAGACGAGAGCGCGTGTCGAATCGAATCTGCAGCCTTTTCGCCAATTTGCTCCGCCGCTTCCAGGATGCTGCCGACAAAGCTCGTGGCGTCGTAGAGGATGGTCTGCTGCGCATTCTGAAGAACGGTTGCGACCAAGTCTGCATGTTGCTCGGTGCCGCCCGACATCCAGGCAAGCAGAAAGTCAAGCAGAGACTGGTCGTACGAACCCCAAAGGCCAGAAACCGTCTTGCCAAATGACCAAGCCACCTGTGGCTCGGCACAATGGACAAGCGCCCAGCTCATAAACTCCGACAGTAGGCGAGTAGCCAGGGGCGATGACTTGAGGTCCAAGCCGGCACCGGCTCGGAGTCGGTCAAAAGGAATGTAGGCCCATCGTTCGACGTCGGCGCTGACCTCGAGTCGAGCTTTCATGAACTCAACGACGGCGGCTGCGTCGTGTTTTGTGGACTGCTTCAGGAAGGCTACGACCCAGTAGTCGTCCAGTCGCTCGATAGGCTCGAGCTTACGCAGAAATTCTCGGCGCCTGACACCAATCTCCGCAGGCGGAATTTCCTTGGACGATGCGAGCCACATGAAGACCTCGTGTGTGGCCTGCAAGCAAACCTTGAAATCCATGGCGCAAGCGAGTTCGAGCGCCAAAGAAGGACTGTTCGATGAGAGTTGGCGCAGGAGGTGCGACGCCGTGAAGAGAACGTCCGGGCTCTTTGACTCGAAGATGCGACGAAAGAGCTGCTCCTCTTCGGCCCTGTAGGCCCTACTAGGCACATACCGGATGTAGGCCTCAGCAATCTGCTTGAGTACCGCATCGGAACTCTCTGACCGCGCGACGTAGCGCTGCACGAGCGCACCTTCCCCGGCCTCGATGGCGACGCTGAGCGCTTGTCCCACATAGGTGTCCAATGCCTTGCCGAGACTTTGGTCTATGTCTCTAGTGAGCAGTTCCTTCGCCAAGCTAGGTGCCTTTGCGATGAGCCGGTGCATGAAAATGTGCGGCGAGCCGTGTCCTTGCCCTGCGATGTCGCTAATCTCATCGAGGCACGCTTCCATCTCGTCGAGCAACTTGTTTGGCTCTGGAAAGGCGGCGATTAGTTCGCTCGCCACGCGCTCCAAGTACTGCTCGTGCTGCCCGGTCTTGAGCGCCGTGGTGGGCTCCCAGGTCTGATTGCCCCAGCCGTCGATGAGTACTCGAATGGTCTTGGTCCTGAGGTCGCGCTCCAAATGTTCGAAAACCTCTAGTGCTTCCGGCTTGGTTTCATCCGGGCCGAAATGTGCATGCCAAGATACTGAGTTGACGATGCCAAGCAGCACGACGGGGTGCACGCTTGTCTGAGTGAGGAGGTCGCGAATCCGGCGGAGCACGTCCACGTGCTCGCGATTCCATTGACCGTCCGTCGAGTCGCCGTGCATGGGCGAGCGTAGGGCGTGAGACAGCGTATCCGCGGCAAGAAATGCTCTGCGAGCGGGGTCTTCGACCACGAAGCCAAGCAAGGCATCGACGATTTCCTGACGAATTCCACGCGCTTGCTCCAGCGGTAGCTGATAACGTGTGATGGTGAGGGTACGTCGGGAGTAGCTCGACGACTCCATCTCTGTCTCAAGCGCGCCTTCGAGGATGGAGAATGGAGTGTGCGCGCCTTCGAGCGAAGAGGGCCTTTGATGAAGCAGCGCCAGCGCAAACCTCACGACGCCCGAGACATATTCCACTGGCTTGTTCACAGCGAACGAAGCGAGCTCTTTCAGCAGGCGGATTCCGTGACCGGGCTTTTGGTGGAGTGGCTTGGGGTCGTTCCGACCAGCCAGCCACAGTAGGTGGCATGCCTCTTCGAGGTGGTCATAGGTATAAGCGGCATTGCGGGCGATTTTGCAAACGCTCTCGCTCTCGCCGTGGCCATCTCTGATGAGCTTTTTGGCGAAGTTGAGTGCAAACCGCGGCTGGTAGTACGCGACCGCTTCGACTGCTTCGACATGCGGGTTGTGATACTCGTCGCCCCATTTGAGCAGCGGAGCGAGGCTCTCCAAAAGTTTACTGTCATAGGTGTTGCCCTCGCGCAGGCGCCAGTCGAGTCGACCGAGGTTGACGAACATATTCTTCAACAGGTTCGCATTGGCGTGCTCGAAGAAATGGATGCCTCGCTCATTGATGCCGCCATCAGGCCCGATGTAGTTGTCGCGAAGAATTTCGTCGGCGAGTAGGTCCGGGGCGAGTCTGGAGCGAAGGCCGCGCTTGAAGAGAACACCGGCCTCATTAAGCAATCGCGTCAGACGACTCGCGTCTGCCTTGTCGATGCGCTCGAGTTTGTTCAGGGCCTCGAGGAACGCAGGGTCGTCCTGGATGATTGGCTGAACGAGTGCGACCACCCGCAAAATCGCTCGCAACTTCTCAGCGTCTTGACCCGTGACGAGTGAAACCGTGATGATGTCCTTAAGCCGCGCCAGCACGTAGTCGCGGAGGTCGCTTGCGTTGTTCAGCAGGGCCAACGGCATTTCGTCTCGTGCGACGAGTTGAGCCGCGAGCACAGTCATCAGTGGCGTCGTGTGCGTGGCGCTGGCAATCTCGCCACTTGCCTTGAGTGGGGCTCCGCATTGTTCCAGGATGGATGCAGCTAATGCCTGCGCGGTTTCGACAGTCTGCCGACTCATTTCGACGAATTGAACGTTCGGCTGCAGTAGCGCCATGTTGGCTGCTTGGCGTTTGAGCACATCTTTTCCGTATGGCCTGAGCGAGAGCAATAGTCGAGCCTTGTTGTCCGGGTCGGCCACGTACCTCAGCAAGATGTCCAGGTCATCGCGTTCATGTGCGTCATCGACCGCGATGAGCGTCGCTCCACCTCTCGAATCGCGCAGTTGGTCGAGGTGATGGGTCTTTACCTCCTCTGTGGAGGATACGAAGCAAATGTTGAGGCCGCGGTCGCTGGCCGAGAGCTTGTCGATGACCTCGCGAAGCAAGCGGGTCTTGCCAGCGCCAGGCGCGCCGAGCAAGCACGTAACCGAAACCGAGTCGCTCTCCGCAAACTTGGTCAGTGCCTCGAGCTCGGCCTCCCGGCCGGTAAGTGCCCAGGAGTGATTGAAGAAGCGGCCGGAAACCAAGAAGGGCTTGAAAAACTCTTCTGCACTTTGGATTGGGCCGGCCTCGTTGATTCCAAGCAGGTCAAAACGTTGACCGCTGAAATACCTGTCGACCAGGTCGACGCGGTCGACGGGTGGAAGCTCGTGAAGCTTGCGTGTGATGTCCTCGCGGTCCCAGAGTTGCCAGTCGGCGTGAACCGCCATCGCGTCACGGGCCTTTGGGCTAGCCACGCATGACAGCAGGAGCACCTTCAGGTCTGCCTGGTAAGTTTGTTCGCTGACGGCTGTATGTACCTTCTGCGCACCGAACTCACTGACTCGCTTGCATTGGAAGCTGTGGATTCCGAACTGGCCTCTCGCGATGATGTCGATGCCATGCTGTTTGCTGCCCGTTCCCCCATAGCGATGGACGTCGCCACGCAGCGGGCGGTAGAGGCGTTGGAGAAGCGCGGCGCAGAAGCTCTCGAACGTTTCGGAAGGCAGCGCTGACAGTGGCAGGGCTCTGTCGAACGACATCGCCGTCTCTGCCGGTTCGGCTTTGGCGGTTCTGGCGGAGCCAAAGCCTGCCGCAATCAAGAGCTCGTCGGGCTTGGCGCCGACCAGCTTCTCGAGTTTCGGGATTTCGGATGCGCGCGGGCGTCCGAGGCCCTTCTCCCAACGGCTCACCGATTGTTGCTTGACGCCCATGGCGGTGGCCAGCTCCTGCTGCTTCGCGAAGCCTGCGTCAAGGCGCCGTTGAGCAAGAAGGTGTCCGAAGGCCTTGTAAGGCGAATCTTGCGCAGCGGTCATGTGTGGCTCTTCTGATACATAAAAAATAGTGTAGCATGCGTCTATGTCGCTCGTAGTACTGCATTCCAGGAGCCGCCATGGCAGAAGAACCGAAGACGCCTCGACGGCCTGCTCAGTCCAAGAAGCCGCTGCGGACTGACCCCTATTGCCTGATTGAGGACGACGAGCAGCTGCGTCTGGCATTGCGCTTTCGCGAGGGCGCCCGTGCGTGCTGCACCCTGGCCATTGCCTGCGCGGCGATGTACCTGCACCCCGACCCGCAAGTCCTTTTGGGCGGCGGCCTCGCAGGTGTCGTCTACAAGCTCATCTGGCGTCAGTAGGGCGGTTACTGATGCGCCACTATGAGATGGTGTTCGCAGGGCCGCCGTGCAAGGAATTGCCCGCGCCAGACTAAATATCCTTCTAGCAACGTCTGGACGGGGCGTCCACTTGTCCATGGTAGCTGTGGATAACCTTATTGACGGGGGATGGCGAGCGTTCACCAGGGCGCATAGATGCTTGTTGTCAAGACCCGTGCTCGATTTGGCAGCAGCGGATTTTTGGTTTCCGTGGACCTCATGTCGGGATTGGCTCGGATATCCCGTTCTAAGGATGAAGGGGTGCTGAACCGAAACGGCCTAAGCGCCCAAGCGTGAGGCAGTCGGTGCTGCAGCAGGTCGGGCGATACGCTTGTGCCAGCGCACCGCAGCGAACGCTGGTGAGAATGCGATGCCTTGAATCAGTCTGGAGTGGTTGACCGTCTCAGGCGGTAGCAGCCACGCCCGTGCTTGGTAGCTGGCCTCCGCGAGGCTGATGTACATGCCCGGTTCAGAAATCGTGACAAGTGCCCAGAGGAAGGCCTCGCACCGCGAAGGCATCGCTTTGGTTGACATAGCGTGCTCCTTGTAGCAACGACAGAACGTGTAGGGAGGGGCTTTATGTCCGTCGAAGGTGCGGAGGATGGGTATTTCATGGGTCTGACCTGGTTCTTCCGCAGAGCAACTCCGTAGCTGTGGTGACCATGCTCCCGAAGGGCTTGGAAGCCACGCTCGAAAGCTTGTCAAAGCAGTTTCCGGCGCGAAGGCTGCCGCAGCGAGTTCCCTATCCCAAGCTCCCCAGCGTGGGGAATTTGACGCCGACCCAACGATGGCAGTCGCTGCTGTGGTCAATCGACTCGGCCCAAGCGAATGGAAAGCACGCACTTCGAGGGCTTGCGGTAGCGCTCTCTCAAGTCATTCGAGCACAGGCATTGGAGGCCATGCTCATGGACGCACGGGAATTTCATAAGCCGGATTGGGACGCCGACAACTTGCTCTGGGATGTGTCTCTGCCGTTGAACGCGGCTGGTGACACGCGCGCATCCTTGATGAAGAAGGCTGCTCGAACGTTGTCGGTCGACCTCAACGACGCCATCGTGTTTCCCCAGCCGTGGGAGCGTTGGCGCCTTTTGCAGGCGCTTCACAATCTCGGAGAGAAGCGCCGATGGGGGACTTGGCGACAAGACCCGAATCACTTCGGCATTGCATGGAAACCCTGGCCTATCGTCTGGGTGTCCAACGGAAATCACAGCACCATGGCGGCGCTCATACGCGGTGGTGGCAAGTTCAGATGCAATGCAGCGTATGACTTCGCACCCGTCCTGGCGGCGGTGGAGACGGATGGCGTGAATTGGCTTCGGCGGGATACAGGCGCAGTTCTCGAACCGGTTCGCTCTCTGCCGATGGCTGGCATCTTCGAAATCGGAAGGCGACTCTAGACCTGTTATCGCCGTCGCCGTACTGGCGCGTCAACAACCCGGATGCACCCGAAGCTCTATGCGAGGTCACTCGCTGGGCGAAATGATTCTTCCCTCTGAGAGAACATGTCCACATATCGCTACCGACAGTACAGGGCTGCGCTGAAAGCCGTTCCGTTCAAAGGCATGTATCTGCCGTATGAGTGGGGACAGTTGCCGCAAACGTTGCCATTTGAATGGATGGCGTACGCCGAGATGTTTAATGAGTTCTCGCGCGAACTTGCCAATGCTGTCAACGCGTTGACCGCCTACACCCATAGGCTGGCAGCCTGGCGTGACGTGGTGGAGGGGCTTGATGACCGAGGGAGGCTAAGCGTCTCACATGAATTTGTGGACGTGCTGGCGACCACCGCGTTGAACCTACCCTATGTCATTCGCTCGCGCTTCATCTTTGCCTCGGCGCACCTCTGCCATCAGGCCGGCAGCCTCAAGGCGCCGCATGGCTGGAAGGATGACCTGCCGCTGGATGACGAAATCTACCTCGCGCAGGCTCAAACGGCTGGTGCGCCATGGAAGGCATGGGCCAAGCTCAAGACCAAGATTGAGCGAATTGGCGACCGAACCTACCAGGCGAAGACCAAGAACTTTCGCAACAGCTACAACCATCGCTTCTCGCCGCGAATCGTAATCGGCCAAACAAACATCGTCACACGAATCGTAGACGACGAGACCAACCAGGTGAGCTACGCGCTCGGCGGGACTGATGCGCTCTCGCTGAAGCTCGTTGTTGAATTGCTCGAGAAGCAGTGTCAAGACTGCTATCGGGCGTTCGAGGACTTCCAGAAGCTAGTGCGAGAGCAAGAGAAAGCAATCTGCAGCGCGGTGCCGTGATAGTCGAAGCAACATGCGGTGCAAGTCAAGCCTAGTGGAGTGCCGAACAAAACACAGGCTGTGACCATATCCAGATGAGAGTCTGCCCCCAAATCGCAGGCAGAGGCGGGTAGTCTGGTGGTGAACAAGCTCATAGGGTGAACCTGGCTGGACGTGGCGCTCATTCAGCAGGTACCTGTTCGGGCGGCGCGCCGAGCACGTCGCCGCTTACACACGCCGGTGGGTAATGGGTTCTTACGATGACGCACAGAAATACCCGTACGCCTCTCATCTTGGCTAAACCTCGACTCGCCGCAGCCGGTGACCGTAGACGAACAACCCCCCAAAGAGAGGACCCTGACGTGATTGATGCAGATGCCGCAGCAGTGCTGACCAAGTCCGCCAAGGAGATTGAGAAGCGCGCATTGCCGCCGAACTGGTGGGCTGACAAGGTTCCCCCCTGGAGTCTCGAAACCGCAATGCCGCCTGGCGCCTGACCTCCCACCTCATCACTTTCCTGGAGCATGCCAAGGAAGGCGACATGTTCATCAAGCTCTACGGGATGGCAGCGGAGAAGGGCGACGACAAGGAGATGGACCGCTGTCGCTCTATCGTCAAGCAGGAGGACAGAAAGTACATGCTGTCGCTCGACGGCCTCGAGAAGGTACTGAAGGAGACCGAGGTCGAAGAGAAAAAAGACCCCAAGGCCATCAAGTACGGCAAGGCAAAGGCGGCCGCCAAGGTCGCACGGGCTGCAACAGGAATGGCCGGAGTCCATGGGGTCAAAACGAGCGTCAGGCGCCCGTTCTTCGACGTGCGTACGAATTCGACGGGAAGCGACGGGCCATCCGTCTGCCACGATGCTTTGAGCTGCAGACTTTCTGGCTTCCAGACGAGCGAGCCCCAGCCGATGGTGGCGATTTTCATAAACTTCCCTTGGGGCGGTTCAGGGTAGGTGGTCCACCTGGTTGGCGGTGCTCCAGCTTGGTCGCTTGTCGACATGGGCTGCCCGGGCAGAGCTGAGGCCATCGGGTATGTCGATTGTCCCAGCGCACACCTCAACGATTGTGGGCTCGTCTTTCTCAAACAGGAATAGCGCACTGCCGCAGCTGACGCAAAACTCTCGTGTGGCGTGGTCCGTCGACCTCCAGCTTTTGACCGGTCCGTAAACAGATAGCGATTGTCGGTCGCCGTTCACCCAAGACTGAAATGCAGAGCCGGAGTTGCGGCGGCACAGGTCGCAACTGCAGTTGCATGTCTCGCTCTCGACCGAGCAGCTGTATGAGACACGACCGCACGCGCATCGGCCTGTGACTGAATGGAGCTTCCTGAGGGACGTCATCGGATTGCACTCTAACCGGCAGGCCGGTCCCGCGCACAGCTTACAAATTGGCAGGTGCGGCGAGTCCAGCTAGCAGGCCGGAACTTCGATGCCTATCCCTGAAACGTGGCTCCGACAAGAGCGAAATCGGGGCCAGCGAAAGTTCGTTCCGCTAGCTGCTTGCGTCGGCCGCCTTCGTTGGTTAGATTTCGTTTGCTGTCGAGGTCTGGGAGGACGTCATGCAGAAGAAGCTCGCATTCGCGCTGGCGGGAGCCGCGCTCGGCTGTCTCGTGCAGAACTGTCACGCGTTCGGGGAGGAAGGTCACTCCATCGTCGCGGAGATTGCTCAGCGCCGGCTTGACCCCTTTGCGCAAGCTGCGGTGATGAACTTGCTCGGTGCGTCCATGTCATCGGTGGCGAGTTGGTCGGACGGCGTGAAGTTTCCTGGTCGACCTGATTCACATCCAGAGAGCTACAACTGGCACTTCGTCGACATCCCGTTGAAGGACGGCTACATCCACGACCGGGACTGTAATCGTACAGGTCCCGGCGATTGCGTCGTCGACGAATTGAAGCGGTTGCAAACAGCCTTGACGTGCTCGCCAAGCGCGGCCGCGCGTCGCGACGCACTTCGGTACGCCATCCACTTTGTGGGCGACATCCACCAGCCCTTGCACACCGTATGGGAAAAGCAGGGTGCAAACCAGCAAAAGGTCGCCGGCGTCATCAAGGCAGGGCCTGCGTGCGGCAGGAACGGCTGCGAGTTCGATTCGTCGAAGGACGCGTCCATCAGCCTCCACTTCCTGTGGGACACCGGGTTGATACGCGCTACCTACTTTGATTGGGGCGCCTATGTCGAGATGCTTGAAGCAGGAGTGCTGAAGAACCCCGAGATACAGCATCGTGGGGAATCGCTCGACCCACAGCAGTGGGCAATCGAAACTCATGCGGTCGCCCAGAAGGTTTGGGGTGCGTCGTCAGACGATGTCAAAGACATAGCTTCCGTCTTCAAAGTGGACGACGACTACTACAAGATGTCGATGCCCTTGATGGACGCACAGTTAGCTCTGGCGGGACTGCGTTTGGCAAGTTTCTTGAACGCGTCGTATGCCGCGGCGCCCTGTGACATCGAGCCTAAGAAGAACCTTGGCGACTTGAAACTTGAGCTCAAGGACTACTTCACCAAACCCATTGAGAGCGGTCTCACGCGATACGAGGCCGCACAAGGTCACGCTGCTGGCGAGGCCAAGAACTACCTGCTGGCGAGATTGGCCGAGAGGCACATCACAAAGCCCGCGATGGTGCTCGACATTGACGAGACGTCGTTGAACAACCTCGAGCAGATGCAAATCAATGACTACGGCTACATCGGCATGGGGCCTTGCACGCTCAAGGAACACTACGCCTGCGGTTCCGGTGACTGGGACAAGACGATGCGAGCAACTGCCATCCGTCCGACGCTCGAGCTGTACAAGGCGGCAATTGAGAAGGGGGTGGCAGTGTTCTTCGTCACAGGTCGGCGTGAGGACGCCGACGGTAGCGAGCGCACCTACACCGAGATGAACCTTCAGAAGGTGGGATACACGGGCTACAAGCGCGTATACCTGCGCCCTGCTGACAGCACGGGCAAGGTCAGCGACTACAAAGCGGCCATGCGAGCCGCTATCGAAGCTCAGGGGTATCACATCCTTGTCAACTTGGGCGACCAACCTAGTGACCTGGAAGGGGGGCACGCGGAGCGTGGCTTCCCGATGCCTAACCCTGCATACCGGATTCCATAGGGTCGGAGCTGGTCGCCTCGCTGTGGGCGAGCAACATTTATGGCCCTCCGGCCACGGGCAAAATTCGCTGACGTCTGTGCCCCGAACCGCACACTGGCGCTCATCGTCCAATTGCTGACATCGCGGTGGTGTTTCGTTACCCGAAGGGTGCAACACCGCCTTGTTCTACCGCTGTCGTTCCGTCGGCGGATACGACTGCATGACCGACATCTTTGTCGCACTGGTCTGAGCAAGACCGGGAAGCCTCCCGGTCAAGACAGACGACTAAGGATGTTAGACCCGCGTGTTAAGGCAGGTTCACGAGTTGCATGACAACGGACCGGTTCGTCGGGCTTTCGGTCTGCGTGCCCGTAAGCTGAGGGAGCCCGCTCTTGGGTTGCTCGGAGACGAGGATGCGCGCTGCGTCGAGGCCGCCTTCACGAATCAGGGCTCGCCTGACGGCTGTACCGCGTTGATGGGCCAGTTCCTCATTGACCTGGTCGCCGGCGATGGTGTCGGTATGAGCAAAAAGTAGAAGCGACGCGCGCGGGTTCGCACGCAACGCGGCTCGAGCAGCGTCCACTCGCTTGAGATTCTCATCATCGAGCGAGGCCTTGCCTGTTGCAAACAGCACAGGTTGAAGACTTGGGAGAGCCTGTGCGACAGGCGGAAGCGGCGGCGGAAGAGTTGGCGGCGATGGAAAGTTGTTCGTGATTGAGCTCGCAGATTTGCTTTCCTTCTCGGTCTCTGTAGTGAGGTTGCCGAAGATGACAAGCAACACGAGTGCGGCACCGCCTAATAAGAAGAGCTTCCCCATTGCTCGCCGAAAGCGTGCATAGAGGAGAAATGTCGAAGCAAAGAAGAGGACCTTTTGCTGCGTTGAGAGGAGCGATTCCCATTTAGTCCTTGCTTCCCTGTAAGCCTTGGCCGTATCAGGAGTCAGTTGCGCCTTCCACCTTGTCCTGGCCTCATCGAACTCATTCTTTTGCTTGTCAATTTCTACCTTGAAGTCTTCCACCGTCGGATAGTCGAACGGCAGGATTTCTCCCGGGTGTGCTTTGAGGTTGTCGCGGAGCATTGGCATGAGTTGCCGGTCTGCGGCATCCAAGTCCGCCAAGTCTTTCCCGCGAAATAGAGCATGTTTGAGCCGCTTGCGCGGATTGGTCAGCCAACCGGCCAAGCTCGACGCTACGGCTTCGTTGGCGGCTGCAGTGCCGAGTATGTCGCTGAGGTAGACGAAGTCACCGCGAAGCAGCGATATGGTGGTGGCAAGCGCAACGCAGATGCAGGAGAAGGCCGCTACGAGAACTGCTGCAGCTGCAAACCATTGAAGGCCAAATGGCAGCTTTCCCAACCCCGACAACGGTGAGCCGGCGACCACCACAGCCGCGAGTGCTGAGAAGGTCGCTGCCAACCACTTGATGGTGTCCCGCAGGTTGGCCCGTGTCGTGACGTATGGGTCGGTCGGTGCTGGTGGCGGCGCAGAGCTTTCCGAAATCGGTCCCGTGGCCATAGCAAGCTAGAACTTGATGCCGCCCCGCCTCGGAGCGGACAGGAACGGAACAATTTCGTGTCCGACTTTGCTCTTCAAGCCCGCGAGGTGAGTGTTAATTCTCGACAGGTCAACGCTCTCTCCGATAGCAGTCTCAATCCCGATGGGAACCGGTGCGTCGGGAAGCGTGGTGGAGTCTTGCAAATATTCGGCGATGCGCTTCTCGAAATCGCTTCCGAGCCGGAATGTGTTGGTGTTGTGGTCGAACTCCACCAAGACGGGAGGCACGCGTTCGCCGGTAGGCGTCTTGGCAGCAACAATTCCAGCTGTGGCAGGAGGGGCAAGACCAATGGGCGAGTCGTCTGGCGGCGGTTCGATGATTGGTATGCCAGCAGACCCTCCGCCGCTGGCAGTAGTACCTTCATCATCTGGGACAAATGTCAACTTCTCCGTTCCGCACGTTACGGTGATGGTGCCGTTGCCGTTCTGCTTAATGGAGATTCCCATGGCAGCTGCTCCTGATTCTGATGTCGAGAAACAATAACTGAACCCTGCCCTGAACACCATAGCCCCCGCAGTGTTAAAGCGGCGCCTAATTTCCATCTGATGGTATCGGACGCGAAGAACCCCTAGTTTTAATGCGCGTCGGGAATTAGATGCCGGCCGGCCGCAGTTCCCAGGCGACGAACGCGGCATTTGCGGATGGCCAAGAATTGTAGGAATGAGTTCGTGAGGTGACCGCTGCATTCCGACCCGAGAGGAGTCGACGTCCTCTTGTGTTGACGCCAAGCAGACTCTGCGTGCGGGCGGAGTGGCGCCACCTTGTGCAAGCTCGTCCCTCGAGGCGCTGACAGACGGTTCGGGCCAGATGCTCGAAGGTTGGTTTGAGTACGGGCGGTCTAGAGACGTCTGATGACCTGGGGGGCTGCACGGGCTGCGGGATGAGAGTAAAAGACTCCCTTGCATAGACGTCGAACTTGCCTGGCGTCTCTAGTGACGCAGGGGAGGTCAAATGGGTCAGCCAGCACACGCCGCCAAACCGTCCAACGCGGCAAGGCCTCCTGACCTTCCTGCGTCAGCCACATGGACAATGGCGAAGGTCAAGCTGTTCGACTCAAAAGCGTCGTTGAAGCAGCTGCAGGACGCAATTGACACGTTGACAAAGAAGGCGCGCCACAAGACTGCCTTCACGGACGATGAGAAGGCCTTCCTCAAGGACATGTTTTACGCGTTTTCCCGCGGCGGTCGAGCGCTGGGATATGTCGAGGCTGCGAAGCTCTCAAGCCACTATGTGGATGGCGATGGCGTCAAGCTCGAGCTGGACTCCGATGTCTATGCTCAGTCCATCATCGTCCGCGACGTTGAGGCTGTCATGAGGCGCCAGATTGCACTTGACGTTAAGGGCGCGAAGGGAGGCGTGGTTGTCCTATCGTCGGCTGATGCGCGCCTAGCCAAGCGAGATGACTTTCAGGCGCTATGCGCCAAGAGCCGCGATATTCAGTCGCAGGGTCGAGTGCTCCATCATGGCTGGCTACTGGCGGAGCAGGACAACCAGCGGCTTCAGAAGGCCAACAACCGCTTCCAGGTCACGTCTACGAGTCAAGCGAGCGTGAATGGAATAACAACGACCTGGCGCGTCGACGATGAATACGTCTTTGAAGCATTTGATAAAGGATTCGTCACCGAAATTTCGCTCGGGCCTGGACTCGTTCTCGAGATGCCTGATGGACTCTCGAAATACATGACGACTCTCGGAATCGCGAAAGAGTTCAAGCACTTCGCCACTTGGCAAGAAGATTGGCAACCCGATTCCGCAGCAACGGCGCAACCCTCCGCCAAGACAAGCGAGGCGCAGCATCCCAAGACGAAGGTCCACTCTTTGCGACGTAGGTAGTGGATGACAGATTTCCAAGAAAGCGAGTCGAGAGTGAGCGGCAGGCAGAGCTCGCCATACCTTCCGTGCGTCTCTGAACTCGGGCGAGGAGTGCAAGGACTCCGACCGAGTGTTGTTCTTGTTTGGTGCGCTCGCCTTGGAGCCCACGACGCGCCGCCTTGAGCTAGGGACTGGTCACTGGAGGGCCTCGGTGGAGCGAGTGAGTCGGGCCGACCTTACATCTCGGTGACGCTGGGCGGCAAGAGGCAACCTACCCTGGCAGGGCTGCGTGTGCGTGATAGGTGACATCGTCCAACCGGAGGTTTTCCCTGGGTGGTCGCGCGAACGAAGTTTGCCACCCTATGCGGAACGCCGAGCGGGGCGGTGCTGGAAGCATGCAGCCGCTCGAACCAGAGGCCAACTGCTCGATTGCTTGGCAGAATGAGCTCAACAATACCAGGGGAGCTCATGTCTATTCGTCTGCTGTCAGAAGAGCGCGCCGCGCGAGAAGTTCTCGCTCTGTTGAAGGACTGTACGAGCGTGTCCATTGCCGTCGCTTGGGCGACCATGGGTACTGTGACCGATGCCTTGTTGGCCTCTGGCAAGCTCAAGCGCGCTGTCATTGGCACGAAGATGTACATAACAGACCCGGATGTTCTCACCCGGCTGCGCGGTCACCGCGATGCCCGTGTGATTGCCCCGGACCACCCTAGGCTGTTCCACCCCAAGGTCTATATCTTCGAAATGGGCGACGTCGTCCGGGCTGTCGTGGGTAGCCACAATCTGACTAGAAGCGCCTTCGGCCTGCCGCTCAAGACGAGCAGTCCCGCCAATATCGAAGCTAGCGTACTCATCGAAGGTCAACTCTCGGACGAAGGCAGCCAACTGTTCACCCAGCTTGTGGGGTTCATCGACGAAGGCTGGAATGAGGGGGAGGAAATCGACGACGATTTTCTCTTCGCCTACGAGCGCCAGTACGAGGCCAACAAGCAGACCCGCAAGGCGCTCGAGGCCTTTCATCGTGTGCAGCGGCCCAAACCAAGTTCAAAGGCACCTTCGCCGATGGACATCTCGTGGGCCGATTTCGCGAAGAAAACGCGAGACCAGGATAAGCATGACTTCGAACTGCGCTTGGTGCTTCTGGAGCGCGCCCAGCGCATTTTCGGCGAGCATCGAACGTTCGATGCCATGGGGCACGACGAGCGCCGGGCGATTGCAGGCACCTTCGGCAAGGTAGAAGACCAGCTGGATGGTATCAACTGGGCCTGGTTCGGCACGATGTTCGGGCAAGGGGACTTCAAGTACTTGGTCAACCGAACCCCGGCGGGCCTGTCCGCGGCGCTTGACCACATTCCGCCTCAAGGCCACGTGACGGAGGCGCAGTACCGCAGTTTCGTCGAAGAGTTCCGCGCCGCTTTCAAGGGCCGCGCCCACAAGGGTAGCTATCCGTCTGCATCGCGACTGCTTGCAATGAAACGGCCGGACCAGTTCGTCGCCGTGAACTCGCAAAACCGTGACGGCCTGTGCGAAGCGCTCAACGTCGCCCCGACAACTCTCGACCTGGATAACTTCTGGGAGCGCATCGTGGTGCCCGTTCGCCTGAGCCCTTGGTGGCTCACCCCGAGACCGACGAAGCGCCAGGAGGCTCGGCTCTGGGACAACCGTGCGGCGATGCTTGACTGCATCTACTACGAGAAGCCTTCCAGCTGAGGGTTAGCCATGCGACAGCGCTGTCGCAGTCAGCCACGCGCAAGGTCTGCCAGCCAAGCGTGGTAGCCTGCCGCCAACCGCCTCCGGGACATGCTCGGTTGTGGAGGATAACTACAGCTAGGACGCCCGGCACCTTGCGGCGCGAATGCGAGCAGTGCATTAGGACTCGAGCCGTCCTCGATTTTCCCGGCCACCTTTTTGGTGGCCGCTTCTTTGGGACGGGAATTCTCTCGGCTCAATACAAGACGGCCTCGACGGCGCAATGTGCCGACGAGGCCCGAACACCTGGGGCTGCTGCCATCAGGCGACCTGCTCAGGGAGGAAAAGCAGGGCAGCGGAAGCATTCCTCTGCGAGGTTCAGTCTACGCTCATGGCATGGTTGCGCAAGGCGGGCGGGCCTTATGCCTTCGGATAGCTGCACCGTTTAGTGGGAAATCCCCGCGTCAGCTCTTCGTTTCAGCAAGGGCGCCAGCCCGAATGTTTGCAGGGCTCGCTACTTGGTTCCACCGGGACTCGCCTTGCGAGCGTAAAAGGAGGCAACATCGTCAATTTCTGCGTCGGTCATCGACCGCGCGACATTGCGCATTTGCTTCTCGGAATCGTTGCGCCGACCACTTGAGCGGAATGCCTTGAGCTGCTGCACGATGTAGTCCTTGGGCATGCCTTCAATCCACGGTGCGCCTAGCTTCTGGTCGATGCCGCCGTGGCACGAAACGCAAGGCGCGATGTTTCGCAATGGTGCGCCGACCCGCACCAGGGCCGGCAACGACTCGTCATACGTCGTTGGTGCCGTACGGGCCTTGGGCAGGTAAGCGAAGTACGCGGCCAGGTCAGATATATCTCTATCAGAGAGCTTGTGCGCGAGCGCTTGCATAATTGGGCTCGAGCGCTTCCCGTTTTGGTAGTCGTACAGCTGCTTGATGACGACCTCGGGGTACTGCCCCGACAGGTTCGGCGCGTTCGACTCACTCATACCTTGCGCGCCGTGGCACATCGTGCAGTTGAGTGCGAGCGTGGCGCCGCGGCCGACGGCGTCATTTGCTCCGTCCCTGGCCATCGAGCGTTCAAGAACGACGTCGGTCGAGACTGACGTCTGCTTGGCTCTCGCGCCGTTCGACCAATCGGCGGGAACGCCTGCAGCTCGGCATATGCTCGCCCACAAGCCCTGAGCGCTGTAATCGCCTTGCACGGAAGGCAGCCATATGAAGCCCACGAGCATGGAAACGATACTCAACGCGACCAGCCCGAGGACGCTCCAGCGAACGACGAGGTTAGACCAGCCGAAGGTGCCACTCTCGCGCATCAGCGACTCCCAATCGGAATGACCGGCACAGAGGCATCCTTCAGAGACGCGAGCTGGGCGATGGGGTAGCCGTAGTTCACCACCGTCAGCGCAACCATCATCGCCACCCACAGCCCCAGGCCGTTCAACGCCACCGGAGTGTGAGCGCCGGGGTGAGTCGGACGGCTGAACGTGAACGGTTCCACAACCGAGGCTCTCCTGCGCGTCGCGGTGGCCAACGTGTAGATGAGGACGATGCCCGAGGCCAAGAGAATGAAGCCGCCGATTGCAGACATCGTGACCGTCCATGCCTGCGACGCGAGCTCGGGATTCGAGTAGTCGTAGTACGCCATTCGCCGGGGCATCCCCATTAGCCCGACTAGATGCCAGGGCATGGTCAGCACCATCATCCCGACGAACCAGAGCCAGATTTGGGTCTTGATGAGTTTCGGAGAGACCGGCGAACAGCCCGTGAGCTGGGGCCACAGGTCATAGGCAGCCATGAAGTACATCGACACGATGGCGCCGGCGAAGATGAGGTGGAAGTGCCCGGTGACCCACTGGGTATTGTGGATGGTCTCGTTGAGCTGGTAGCTCATGTTGATGAGACCCCCCGCTCCTCCGAAGCCCAACATGATGAAGGACAGGAAGACGGCCACCATCCACGGGTTGTTCCAAGGCAGCGCCTTCACCCAGCCGAAGGTACCTTTGCCGCCGCGCAGGCGGGCGGCAATCTCGACGGAGGCAACGATGGTGAACACGGTCAGGAGCGTCGGGATGGACACCATCGCCGTCATCACGGCGTGTACGAACTTGAACCCCGCGCCGACCTGCGGGTCGGCAAAGAGGTGGTGGATGCCGATGGGCATTGAGAACACCAGGAACAGCGCGAAAGCAACTCGGCCCATCGTGTCGCTGTACAACCGCCCACCGATAGCTCGAGGGAAGAACGTGTAGAAGACGATGTAGGCCGGCATCAGCCAGAAATAGACGATGGCATGCAACGTCCAGGAAAAGAAGACACGCGCCAAGCCCGCGTTGATGGTGTCGGTCAGGCCCAACGACGCCGGAAGGATGAGCACGAGTACTTCCGTGGCAGCGCCCACTGACGTCCAGGCCCACAGATAGGCACCGGCGACGTTGCCGTACATCGCGAGCGGCACGGATTCGCCGGGATGCTCCTTCTTCCAAGCCCGGAGATTGATGGACATCAACGCCACCCAAATCCAGGAGCCAACAACAACCAGCACGACGCCGAAGTAGTAGAAGGGGCTCGCCAACATCGGCGGGTAGAACGTGTACAGCACGGACGCCTTGCCTAGCGCCATCGTGACCGCGGCCATAACGGTTCCCGCAATGACCAGCCAGAAGCCTCCCCACGCCCACTTGAGGCCGATGAGCGGACGCTTGAGCGCCAGCTCGGTGATGGCGTATCCAAACCCCATGGCGACCAGCGTCGGAAGCACGTAGGCCATGACGGTGCCGTGCGCCGTCACTGAGCGGTAATAGTGCTCGGGGTTCTTGACCCACGTCGATAGCGGGCTGCGAACGTACATCTGCCAAGCCCCCAGCACCAGGGCGCCAAGGAAGGCGATGAAAGCTACCCAGAAGTGCGCCAGGACGAGCTTTTTAGCGTTGTACACAGCTCATCCTCTCTGCACCCTGTGCCTTCGACAGGAACTCGTCGCGGGGCAGTACCTGCACGTGGGCCCACATCGCTTCATGGCCCGTTCCACAGTACTCGTGGCACGGCATCAGCTGCTCGCCGGCCTTGGGGAATGTGGTGGTAAACGTGGAGACGAAGCCCGGAATGAGCATCGTGTTGGCGTTGGTACGACCGATGACGAACCCGTGGATGGCGTCCGTCGCAGTGGCTCTGAACGTGACGGGCATGCCTTCCGGCACGACGATGCACTGCGGTGAGAAAGAGTACTGCTGCGCGACCAGGCGGACGGTCACTTTGCCGTCCGGCTCGAGGACAGTACCCAGGTTGCTCTCCACAAACTCGCCCTTGATGTGCACGGTCTTGACGTCGATGGTCTCCACGCGAGAAGGCGGCATGGATGCCCAATGCAGGCCGGTGATGACCATCATGAGAACGAGCAGGCCGATGATGGAAACGACGATGACCGCCCACCGCCGTTCCGCGGCGACTGCGACCGCCTCGCTAGCGTGGTGTTCCGGGACGGCGCTCACTGGACCGCTCCTCGAGGCAGGTAGACCACGAAGTAGAAGATGAAGTAGATGGCGACCACGATGGCGGTGGCGACGCCGGCCACCGCGAAGGCCCCGACAGGACCCCGCTGGACGATTTCGTCGACTCGGCGGTCTTCCTCTTCTTGTTGGGCATTCGTCATCAGGGTTCCTACTCGGGAAGGAGCTTGCGCAGGTCGTTAGCTTGCGCGGGAGTCACCGGTGTGCCGTTGTTGCCCCAGGCCTCGCGGATGTAGGTCACCACGGCCGCCACCTCGTCGTCGTTCAGGATGTGGCTAAAGGGCGGCATCCCGTGCGGACGCGGGTTCTTCAACGTCCCAGGCGCATAGCCGCCGTTGAGCACCATGCGGATGGAGTTCACCGGCGAGGACATCGTGATGGACTGATTGCCTGCAAGCGGCGGGAAAGCGGGTGCGTTCCCCTTGCCTTCGGCGCCATGACAGACCGCGCACTGCACGCTGTAGACCTTGCGGCCCGTCTCCATCACTTGGGGGTCGACAAGTCGCGCCTGGCTCGTCGGTGGGGCCTCGGCGTCGCGCTGCGGCAATGCCTTCAGATAGACGGCCATGGCCTTGGCGTCCTCATCGGTCAAGTACTGAAGGCTGTTGTAGACGACCTCGGCCATCGGCCCGTAGGTCGTTCCTCGGTGTGAGGCGCCTACCTGAAGGAGGTCGGCGATGTCCTTCAGCTCCCAGTTCCCCAAACCCGCTTCGCGATTGGACGTGAGTGATGGCGCGTACCAGTTCTGGTTGGGAATCATCCCGCCCTCGAAAGCCTTTGACTCGCTCGAACCACCCAGAGCGTTGATGGCGGTATGGCACATCGCGCAGTGCCCAAGCCCTTGGACAAGGTAAGCCCCCCGGTTCCATTCAGCAGTCTGCTTGGGGTCAGGCTTGTACTCACCTTCACGGAAATACAACGAGCGCCAACCCAGCAACAGGTCGCGGTTGTTGAACGGGAACTTCAAATCGTGCGGGCGGTTCTGCTGTTTGACCGGGGGCACGGACATCAGATAGGTGTAGATGGCGTCGGAGTCTTCCCGCGTGACCCGGGTGTACGAGGCGAACGGCATCGCTGGATAGAGCAGAGTGCCGTCCTTGGACACACCCGTGTGCATCATCCTGTAGAAGTCTTCGGGGGTCCAGCGCCCTATGCCGGTCTCATCGTCTGGGGTGATGTTGGGAACGTAGAGCGCGCCGAAGGGTGTGGGCATCGGGCGTCCGCCCGCGAACACCTTGCCGTTGGCTGCGGTATGGCAGGCTACGCAGTCTCCGGCGCGCGCCAGATACTCGCCACGAGTGATGACTTTGGTGGCGGCGGTGGCAGCTGCAGCGGCGCTTGCGGCTGTCGTGGACAAGACCCTGGGGTTGTTGCTTGCCGGAAGTGCGCCTGGACGCAGCACGAAGACAACACCAATGGCGGCCGCCGCTAGCACGACGACTACCAGGAAGATGCGCATTGCGAGAACCATGCGCGGCTACCTTTGTTGGCTGCCGCAGGCGAACGGCATGCGCACTTGGTTCGACGACACGGGCGCCAAATCCTTAGGTTGGGTTTGTTGCGACAGCCAGGCTGCGGCAGCAGTGATATCTTCGTCGGTGAGGCGCTCAGCCACTCGCTTCATGCAGTCGGGCTCTTTAGCATGGCGCTCGCCGACTCTCCAGCGTGTCAGCTGGGCCACGATGTAGGTCGGACGAAGGCCCACCAAGCCGGGGATGCCGGGCTCCATGCCCGTGAGCGCATTCCCGTGGCAGGCGACGCATGCAGGAACTCCCTTGTCGGCGTTGCCTTGGGTCACGAGAGACTGCCCGTGAGCGAGGGTCTGCGTATCGGCAGATGCTGTTTCCTTCGCGGCAAAGGGCGGCTGCTGCTTGGCGAAATACCCGGCAATCTCTCTGAGGTAGTCGTCCGGAAGGTAGGCGACCAGGTAGTTCATCGGCGGGTACCGGCGGGTGCCGTCGCGGAACGCTGCCAACTGGTTGTAGAGGTAGCCAGCCGGCTTACCCGCAATTCGCGGGAAGTACCCATTGTTGGTTCCCTGACCATCTTGCCCATGGCATGTCACACAGCCCTGCGCTCGGGCCTCGATGGAGTCGACGCTCTTGAACGCCGGGATGGCCTCCGTTTGCGCGCTCGCGAGCGACGACAAACCGCAGACCGTAACGGCGGCGAGCAGCTTGGCCACGTTCAGCGAGACTAGCCCTTGACGGTTCACTGGGGTTGCTCCTGGACAGCCGCAAGCGGGGGCAGATTTCGTGCCCGCTTCGCCTTCGGGCGGCGGGTCCCCTTGCCGCAGGAAGACCACGTTCGCGTGTCCGTGCAATTCATCGGACATCCTTGCTGCGACGATTTGCGCGCTCGTCACGCGAGGTCGATGGTGTGCCACGCCAAGCAGTTCTTCTGTTGGACGAGCTTTGTTGCGGAGTCATGCCGAGCCGCTGCCATGGAGCAAGCGATGACCGGTGCCGCCGGCACGGCTGAGCGAACATTCATCCTTCGGGCTCCTTGTTCATTCCGCTCGCGACGGTGACGTCGTCTAGCAGGAGATGCCTTCGAAAACAGGACTAGCGTTCTTCATCCTATCGCCGGCTCATAGGCAATGCAACCGCACTACCTGCATTCGCGCGCAGTGCCTCCACTGGACTACGGCTCAATGGCGGGATGAGGCGCGCCAGCAAAAGTTCGAAGGCGGCTTTGCCACCTTCGCTCACTCCGGGCGCTCTTGCCTTTCGATGTTGCGCTTAACCGTCTCCAGGTTTACGCCGCCCACGCTGCTCATGAAGTAGCTGCGGCTCCACAACACGGGGCCACGAAAGTGTGCCGCGAGAACGAAGCCATGTTGCTTGCGCAACAGTCGCGAGCTCACACTCTTGAAGTTGTTGAGCGCCACCGCCAGCGAGTGCTTCGGCGGCATCTCCAGCAGTAAGTGAGCGTGGTCCGCCTCGCCGTTGAACTCCAGCAGCGCCTGCACTGGAGGGATTCAATGGCCGGACGTCGCTCAACCGGAGGTCGCAACCTCGCAGGCGTCATCGCAGTTGGGCACCGAGCAACAGGTGCTAGGTACTTGGCCAGCGCTTTTGGATGCACAGACCGTGCGTCGATGGACGGTTCTGCACGCTATGGAGCGGCCCACCTATCCCTGCTCAGCTCCGCTGACGACCGGCGACTTCTTAGTAGGACTCTTCAGTTGGCGGAACTGGAGTTCACCTACCCCACATCGCTCGAAGCAGCGCCTTACCAGGAGTCTCCGGGCTCTCGTCGGCACGGCAGGCATCAAGCTGCTCGGCAACCGACCAAGCATCAAACTCGCGAGCATCGGTCGTGTGGTTCAACAACTCGATGAATTGCGAGTGCCGTACATCGTCGCGCATTGCCGCATAGACGCGAGCCACTGGCTCGGGCTCGCCCTCCAAGAAGCCCGCAATGCTCCCGTCGCGACACAGCAGCAGGCCAGTTACCCCGTCGCGGCGACACCATTGCGACCATTCCGCGACGAGGTCGCCCATCTGTTGGTCCGGCTGAGACGAACTGGCTGAGCTGACGTAGACAACTGCCTGGAGGGACACGTCGGTTAGGTGCTGGGGCTGGAGGCCGGCCATCGTATCGGCTGCATCTCCACACTGGAACCCTCGCTTGCGCGATATCAAATTCTCCCCACGTAAAAACATTCATGATGATGCCTCTTCACCCGCCCAAGCCGGCAGCGCCGGCCCGGCGAGCCCCACAAAGGTGTCAGTGGCCGCCGGCCAGAGGCTCGCGGGGTGCTGAAGGTGGTTGACCCTGGCGCACAATGGGGATTCCAGTGCCCTGAGCCAACTGCGCCGCGTTCGCGCTCCAAGAGTCGGGCACGATGACACCGTCGTAAAGCTTGCCAAGCAAGCCCAGCGTTGACCGGTCGTGCAGTTTTTCGAGCAGGTTGGCAGCGTTGAGCCGGACGATTCGAGCTCCGCCTCCCATCGCGACCATCTCTGCTGGGCAGGGCGGCTGCGACAAGTCCTCGACGATGCAGGCTAGCGTCCCACCGTTGAGTAGGGCAACATTTCCTTCGGCTGACGCAATCGGGGGTTGCATGACGCTTTGGACGATACAGGCGTCACGGAGCGAGTAGCTTGCTATTCCGCAATCGTTAGCCGCGAGGATTCCACGAACGAAGGCCGAGACAACGAGCAACGAATGGCTGAACGTTAGTCTAGGAGATTTCTTGGTGGCGACTCAGTTCCTGTCTGCTTGGAAGCCGCGCAACAAATCGTCGATGGCCGGAACGCATGCCAACACGACGAGTGCGATGGCGAGTGGCACCGTGCACAGGAAGCCCACGTGTTTGAACCCGAGGGCTCCTGCGACTCCGCCGAGGAAGAAGCATGAGGCCAGCGCCGAGAGAAGGCGCAGGCGCGCCCGGTTGGCCCAAACCTTGGGCTGGCCGACGCGAGGATGGTTCCAATAGAGGAGGCGTCCGAGCTCGATGCCGATGTCCGTGACGGTTCCCGTGATGTGTGTCGTTCGAATCTCAGAGCGTGATACCTTCGAGATGACCGCGTTCTGCAGACCCATGATGAAACACAGCAGCATCACCGTCGCAGGAACGAAGAGTGCGTGAACCTGCTGCAGTCGTGCACCAGCGACACCGAAGCAGAGCAACAGGGCTGCCTCCATCAGTAGTGGGATTGCGTACACGCTCGAAAGCCTGCGACGTCTCGCATAGTTGACCAGCATCGACGACGTCGTGGCGCCCAGGATGAAGAAGGCCAGACCCCCGATTCCGGAAAGAACCACATCCCGTTGTCCCAGCGCCAGGCTGTCGGCCATCGACGAGGCGATTCCGGTCATGTGCGACGTGTATTGATGAACGGCGAGGAAACCACCCGCGTTGGTCGCTCCCGCGACAAACGCCAAGAAATAGCCAAGATGTGCGTTGGCCTCGGCGGTTCGTTCTCGCCCTGTGAGGCGACGCGCGTACTCGATTGGCATCCCCATAGGATAGGGCCTGGCGTGGATGCGGGTACGGAGCTCGGCACTCAAGACCAATATTGCTCCATGGCTTGAACTCGCACCTCTGTCGAGAAGGCGCTCCAGTTCATGTCAAGAAGGCCCGACGTGCCGAAGTTGAAATCGTGTGTGGGAGGCCGAAATTCAGAGTTCCACTTCACGTGAGTACATCGAAAAGTGCTGCCTCGCAGCGGTTTGACTCCCATGGCCACCACCCACGACCTTGACCTTCCTCAGAGTCTGATTCGGTCGCTATCGCGAGCGTGCGTCGCTCTCATGCTCGCCCAGAGCAGGGCACTGGAGCGCAAGCCGTGGCCGACAAGAGGTCGGAAAAGAGGAGTCTCTACGGCGCGCTAGTTGTCGCCGCTAAGAGAACTCAGGACGCCAGAGAACGTAAACTTGAGCTGGAGAAGTCAGCCTCCGGAGGTCGAGCCGTAGCGAACGTTTGACTGCCGGCTTCTCTTGGCTGCAAACATCCGCATATCAGCGACTCGCAGAGCCTCTTCGGCCGAAGTGCCTTGCCTGACCAGCGCTGAGCCTGCGCTCGCACCCAGCATTGCGCTTCCCACCGCTTCATGGCGCCAGTTGCGTATTGCATCGGTAGCCTTTTCGGCCACTCGTTCGACGGCGGCCTCATTGGCGGGATTTCGAATGATGAGAGCGAATTCATCGCCACCAAGTCTCGCAACTGCATCCGAGTTCCGCACGACGCCGACGAGCAATTGCGCCACCTCTCGAAGAACCAAGTCGCCGACGTCGTGGCCCTTTGTGTCGTTGACCGCCTTGAAGCCATCGAGGTCAAGGTATATCAGTCCGATGCACTCGCCGGATGTCTTGGCCGCATCTTCAAGGCGGCGTAGCGTTTGATTGAACCCTGCTCGATTCAGGACGTTGGTTAGGCCGTCCACGTGAGCAGCTCGCTCGAGCGCCTGGGCTCTCAATTCAGCCTCTCGACGCTGCGTCTCCATCGTGCGCACCAGTCGCACAACGTACAGAGGCACGACCAGTGCGGTCGCAGCGAGGCCGGCGGCCATGGACAGAGATAGATGCCAGCTGGGCCCCAGTTCGACTGCCGCAAATATTGCCGCCGCGCCGACGAAGGCCGCGGCTATGCCGCGTCGTTCGCCAAATCGCAATCCGTGCCCGACGCTCGTCGTGACTGCAACCCATGCCAGTACGGCAACGGGAGGGCCGCCAAGCGCGAAGCAGGTTGCGTAGACGACATGGTCAAGTAGGAGTGCGGTTCGCTGCCGAGTAGCTGTACGACCGACGCTCTTGGCGACAAACCACACCCAGCAGTACGAGTAGCCAACGTACACGAGGACGCAGGCCAAGGCCGCTCTCAGGCTGTCCGACGACGCAAGGCTGAGGCTCAATATCAGGTAGGCGGCCAGTACCACGAAGCCAGCGTAGAAGCGGACGAAGGCCTGCCCCAGCTCGGACTCAACTAGGGTTCCTCCGCTCGGAGGGAGCAACTTCATGCGTGAAAGTCTGTTTGGTCGCCCGGGGAGGCAGGCGCGAAGCCTCAAGCTTACCTAAAGAATGCTGTCAATTGACACGTGTCTTTAGGAAGCAGTGCTCGGAAACTGGTGGCGAATGCGCCAGAGCCGAAACCAGACCCTCGTTGATGCGCTCGCCTTGGAGCTCAAGACGCGCCGCCTTGAGTTGGGCTGGTCGCAGGAGGACCTCGCGGGAGCGAGTGAGTTGGACCGGCCCTACATCTCGGTGATGGAGGTCGGCAAGAAGCAGCCGACGTTGAGTGTTCTGTACAAGCTGGCCGAGGCCTTGGGTTTGACCTTTGAGGAGCTGGCGGGAAGAGTTGAGCGTCGCTATAAGCGAGAGCTCCGCGCTCGAACCAAAGCTGTCTGAGGCTTTGCTATCGACGTCAGCGCGATGCGGACAAGACGATTGTCACGCCCCGGGGGATACTACCTACTCCGTCGTTTCAGAGACGCGAAGTGGCAGAATAGAGTCATGCCAAACATCGCATCCATCTTCAAGTCAGAGATTGCACGCGTTTCTCGTAAAGAGATTCGAGCGGAGAGCGAGGCACTGAAAAAGACTGCCGCTACACAACGCTCAGAAATTGCCAGCCTGAAGCGGCGCGTTCAAGAGCTTGAAAAGCAGCTCAAAGCAATCGCTAAAGGCGTTGCTCGAAGCGAGGTCGTGAAAGCCAAGGCAGCTGCTCCGGAAGTCGGGGAGGGCGACGCGGAGGGATTGCGTTTTCGTGCCGCGGGTATGGCGAGTAATCGCAAGCGCCTTGGACTTTCGGCCGCGGACTTTGGACTGCTGGTCGGAGCAACGGGCCAGTCCGTCTACGCCTGGGAGCAGGGTAGGACCAAGCCACGCGGCAAGAGCTTGGCAGCCATTGCTGCCCTGCGGGGCTTGGGCAAGCGCGAGGTGACTGCGAGACTCGAGGCGCTCCGGGCGAAATAGCCGCGGACTAGCTGGCCAGTCGTAGCGGGCGAGGTCCCGAGTAGGTGCGCGGCGATTCGGCTATTCTGCGTGCGTCCCTTGCCGTTACAACCAACCACGAAGGCGGTGCGTTGCCACTGGACTCGGGAAGGGGTCCAGCTGCCAAGCACCCGCAGTGGCTATTTCAGCCGGCTCACCTTGCTTGGGTCGCTCGACATCCGCCAAATGCCTCGCGAGTCTAGGCCGAGGACCTGGCTCGGCAGCTCGACCACTGAACGCCCGGGCCTCGAGCGGACGTCGAGCTTGTCGCAAGTTCTCAAGGAAAGTGAAAAGTTGGCCGGGTGCCTCTTCACAACCCTCAGACTGGCGCCCGTGCCGGACGAGTCCGCGGGTTCCTGGCCAACGTGAGCTTGGGTGCTCGCTAGCGCGCGCATCTGACGGAAAGTTACGTGCATTGCGCGTAGCGTTTGAGCCGATTGCCTCGCATACGCTTGGAGGGGAAACTGCTGCTGCTATGGCCAACCAAGACGAGCCGAAATGATGAGCCTCCGCAAGCGCAAGAAGGGCACCCGCTCTCGCCCCATCCCCGCCGCAAGTTCGACCCCCTCCTAGAATTTCTCGTGTGCGCTGTGCGCTGTGCGCTGTGCGCTGTGCGCTGTGCGCTGTGCGCTGTGCGCGAAGCAAGGATGTAAGAGTGGCGAGCGCTGAATGATGCACGCATCGGCGCCGGCAGCTGGTTTGTGCATGAAGTCAACGCGCGCTGCGCCGGCGTGGCGCGGAGTAGAGCGGTGTCCCGGCGAAGCGCAGTTGCGCACGGTCCCACTGCGCACCGACCAGCTCGCGCTCCCTGAAGCCAAAGGGGAACTGCACCCCCCGCGGCATGGACTCCGGCGCGGTCTGTCGCGAGGCATCAACGCTGGACAAGCACTGCGCCCGCTGCAACCACGAGCTGCTAGCCAGCCGAAGCAATGCGGTAGTGCTGCCACGTCGAACCCAGGCATTGAATGCAAAGGAGCCTGACCATGAAGGTACGCAAGCTCGCTCGACTGCTGAAGCGCCTGAAGCCCGCGAGCTTCGACGAAGACTACGCGCGTCTGCAGAGCCCGGAGTTCGCCAAGCTTGCCCGCGAGGCAGAGCGCACGCTGGCCCCGCCGCGCTTTCGCAAGTTCGGCAAGCCACGCGACGAGAGCTGAAAGCATCCCGGTAGGTTGACGCGCTCCACTCACGGAAAGCGAAGTTGACTTGCCCATGCGGTACGCGTTCACTGTCACGTGCGAACTCGAAACAGACCAAGTCAGTCAAGCTGTGCTTGTCGAATGCCCCGCGTCCGCCGGCATCGGGCCGGCCAATGCGGCCGACTGCTTCGGGCCGATGCCGGCCGCCCTCGAAACAGCTGCCGGCCTAGCGTGAGTGGGTGTTGCAGCAGGGCGGGACCGGTTGTCATCCTAAGCGCAGGAATGTCGGCACCTGGTCGACCTGGCCCCAGGCGTGGACGGCAACCCATTAGCAGGTGGCCGAGCCAA
>Ga0068857_100000196_pt1 | contig 39208 bp, 27 predicted proteins | sample KBSCornC72_FD_66591 | JGI IMG/M metagenome (GOLD analysis project Ga0068857, IMG submission 66591) | Corn rhizosphere microbial communities from Kellogg Biological Station, Michigan, USA - KBS Corn C7-2 | ecosystem: Host-associated > Plants > Roots > Rhizosphere > Soil ...
TGCGAAGAGGCCGAGCATCGCGCCGTCTGCACGCTCTCGTTCGCCTGGGGTCCGCTGGATACCGCGCTCTCCATCGATGGTGCTGAAGGCGTCTGTGAGTTCTTCCACGAGCCTGATGAGTCGTGCCCGCACCTGCACACGGAAAATGTGCTGCCGCTGGTCGTAGACCTCTCCTATAGCCTTCCGCTGGCGCATATCGATCTGGGCGCGATCAACTTACAGGCCATCGCGCGCCTGGTCAAGCTGCGCGCGTCGGAGCATAGCAGCCGCGCCGTGGAGACGCGCTCGAACGTCGCGCTGGCGTTGGGCGATACGAACATGGAGGCCGAGGCGCTCACGCTGCAACAGCGGGTGGAGCTGCCCCTCTGGGATCCCGAGGGTGTGAGCGGCTTTCATGCGGCTGAGGAGTATCGTGAGGGCCACATGACGCTTGGCCGCACGCGCCGACAGTCGGTCTATCACCAGGGCGAGCCACATCCCGAAGAGTGGCTGCCACACATGTTCGCGGAGGTTGCCGCCGATATCGCCAGCGTGCTCGACGCGCTCGAAACGTCCGGGACGGGTAGTTCTGCGCGCAGCCCGTTCGACAACTCCGACAACTGATAGTTTCATGGCGATGGCGGGCAACACGAATAGGGTGGCACATCACAGTGTCACCCTATCATAATCGTCACTGCCTTTGACCTGTCACCTTTCATTGAGGTGATGGCAAGACGCTCTGGGCTGCCTATCGTACCGAGCTGAGGTTGTTCGCCACGGCGTTGCGGTTATAGACCGCGCGCGCCCACAGGTAGCCGACCAGAGCAAGGGCAACGCACCAGGCGATGGCCAGAATGGCGCTGTTATTCGGGATCGGCGTCCCCAGCAGCAGGCCGCGCAATGTGTCGATCACCGGCGTGAAGGGCTGGTACTCGGCAAACCAGCGGATTCCAGCGGGTATTGTCTCTGGGTTGACGAACGCGCTGCTGGTGAACGCCAACAGCAGAAAAATGAGGGAGAGACTGTTGGCTCCCGCGGGTGTTTTGCCGATCAGGCCAAACGCCACCCCCATCCACGTGATCGCGAAGGCGAAGACCGCGATGAGACCAATCGCCGCGATCCAGGCCATCAGGCTCGCGGTGGGCCGGAAACCCATGAGGAACGCAACCCCAATCACCAGTCCGACGCTGAGCATCGTCCGAATCACACTGCCGACAACCTGCCCGGTCAGCACCGAGGCGCGCGAGATTGCCATCGTGCGAAAGCGGGCGATGATGCCCTCGCTCATGTCCATACAGAGGTTGATCGCGGTCGTCTCGCAGCCGGTGGCCACGGTCATTGCGATAACTCCGGCCGCGATGTAGTTGATATAGTTGCCGCTAAGCGCCGCGCCGCCGAGACCGGCGCCCATGGCGCCGCCGTAGACGTAGTTGAACAGCACCAACATAATGGTTGGCGTCGCCACGCCGCTGAGCGTCATTGGGAGATTGCGTAGCGAGTGCCGACCATCGCGGCGCAGCATCGTCGCCGAATCGCGCAGGGTGTATGCAAGCGTGGTCATCGTGCGGCGCCTTCTTTCTGTGTATCAGGGACATCGGTGTGGTTCGGGCGGTCGGTGAGGGCGAAGAAGACATCGTCGAGGTCGGACGTGTGAACGGATACGCCGCTGACCTCGACGCCCTCGTGGTCGAGCTGGTCGAGGATGATTTTCAGCGATCGGACGCTGCCATCGGTTGGGACCTGGAGCGTGAGCGCGTTGTCGTCGCGTGTGACCCTGCCCAGGATGCGGGCGGCCGATGCGAGCGCGTCTGTGCCCGCAAACTGGAGCAGGATGTGGCCGCCAGGGATGAGGCGCTTCAGCTCATCGGGCGTCCCCTCGGCAACCAGCTTCCCCTGGTCGAGCACCGCAATGCGGTCGGCGAGCTGGTCGGCCTCGTCCAGATATTGTGTGGTGAGCAGGATCGTGACGCCACTGGCCACGAGGTCGCGAATGATCTGCCACATCGTCTGGCGGCTGCGCGGATCGAGACCAGTGGTCGGCTCATCGAGGAAGATAACACGTGGGTCGCCGATCAGGGTCATCGCGAGGTCAAGCCGTCGCCGCATACCGCCGGAATACGTGGCTGGCCGCTTTTTCGCCGCATCGACCAGATCAAATCGTTCGAGCAGCGCCGCCGCGCGCCGTCGGCCTTCGCGCCGACTCAGATGGTGGAGGTCCGCCATTAAGAGCAGATTTTCTTCGCCGGTGAGCAGGCTATCCACCGCCGAAAACTGGCCAGTGACGCCAATCGCCGCGCGAATCGCGTCAGGCTCCTTGTCCAGGTCGTGGCCAGCGATCCGCACCTTGCCGCCATCGGCGCTAATAAGCGTGGAGAGGATCTGAACCACCGTGGTCTTACCAGCGCCGTTGGGGCCAAGCAGCGCAAAGATTGTTCCCTCCGCCACGTTCAGGTCGATGCCGTCGAGCACCACTTTCTCGCCGAAGGATTTACGCAAGCCCCGCGTCTCGATCATCACCGGGACACCTCCATATGCTACAATGGAATCACTGAGCCGCTAAGCAAAAACCATGCTACTGACTCAACAACTAAGTGAAACAAAAAATATTTGCCTTAGTCACTAAGGTAATAATAATGTACATGGAGGGCTTGAGAATGTCAAGTGGGTCTCAAGATTCTCAGGAAACGCGTGTGGCGTTGCTCGGAGCGCTTACGCGTGAGCTGCGGCGCTTTACCGGGCTTGGCGCGGCCTTCGTGCGAGCCGCGGCGGCGCGGACTGGGATGGCTGTCACGGATATTGAGGTAATTGACATCCTGGACAGCATTGGCCCGACGACCGCCGGTCAGCTCGCCGAGCTGACCGGGCTCACGACCGGGGCGATCACCGGGATGCTCAAGCGATTAGAGGAGGCCGGGTTCGTACGTCGAGAGAACGATCCTGAAGATGGCCGCCGGGTCATCGTCCGACCTATCCCTGATACGGACGCCATGGGTGAGATCAATGCTATCTTCGCTGCTCTAGGCAAAGAGTGGAGCGAGCTGGCGTCACACTACGACGACGAGCAGCTCGTCACGCTCCTCGAGTTCCTCAAGCAGAGCAACGCGCTCTCACAAAGGGAGATTGCCCGATTGCGAGAGACGCCATCGGATAAGGAGGGCAGCTTCTCCGCGCCACTGGGCGATCTGACGAGCGCGTGGCTCGTCGCGTCGGGCGTCTCCATGTGGAGAGTGCGCGGGGAAAAAGGATTGGCCGACCTCTATACGGCTCGTTTCGAGGGTTATACGCCAGACGTGAAGCTCAAAGATGGTGTAGTGACGATGCGCTATCCGCGACGCCTGACATGGCTGCCAGGGATGCCACAGCGGTCGGCTGAGGTCACGCTCAACAGCGCGATCCCGTGGCAGATCATGCTGCAAGGCGGAGCGTCGGGGATTATCGCCGAGTTGGGTGCGCTTGATCTCGTCGGGCTGGAGATCAAGGGGGCAGTAAGCATGATCCGCCTCGATCTTCCCAGACCTTCTGGCATGATCCCGATACGCATCAGTGGCGCTGCGTCAGACATCGTTGTTCAACGTCCCGCGGGTGTCGCCGCGCGCGTGCATCTCAAAGGCTGGGCTTCTGCGTTTGTCTTTGACGACCAGCGGTTCAGCAATATGGGCAACGACGTTCGGCTGCAAAGCGCCAACTATGATAGCGCCACCCCATTCTACGACATCGAGGTCACGGCGAGCGTCAGCACGGCAACTATCACGACCGCGTAGTGAACGGTCAATGGCATGTGGGTAACCATCTCATCAATCTCAACCATCTCATCAATCTCAACCATCTCATCAATCTCAACCATCTCATCAACGTGCGCTATCAGGTGTTTACCCTATCCGATATCAGGTGTTTACCTGATGTGACTATGTAACAATGCGATGTATTCTTGGGTGAGAGAGACTATTCACAATCTCCTCCCCTCCCCTTCGAAGACCAGGTGCCCAGAGCCTGGTCTTCGTGTTGTCTGCGAACTGGTGTTGTGTGCTGGGATGGCTATGGTGATTCATCATCTCCTGCTGAAGAAACGACGTTCTGTTCCCGCTCTTTGTGTGGATATCCTGACACGAGATCGTTTCACCCTATCTTCTTTATCTTTATACTTTTGTTGAATAAGAGAAATAGCAGTCATAGTAATAGGGGCGGTGGATACTGGGGATAAGTGTGAGAAATGCCTGCGCACCGCACGATATGTCCCTTGAAATCAGGGATGCCGAGGGCTGATTGTCCGTCCCTGTGATGTTCCTTTTGTGGATGTGTTCGTGGCAAGTGTAGGATAGTTCTCCCCTTGTCTGTGGATGGCTGTGGACAACGGAGATCGGCTATCCACTCCTTCCACGAGGTGTCCACGAGACTATCCACGCACAGAGTGGACAGAGCGCGGATCATCCACAACCATCCACGGTCTCTCAACAGCAGATGCCCACAATGTGGATGATGGCGTGCTGTCCCGGCGAAAAGACTACCCACGCGCTACCCACCAGCTATCCACTGTCATTCGCCCTTGTCCACACAGTTATCCACAGGGAGTGTGGCAATGGATGGAGACCTCATGAGGATGAGACGAGCGCCAACTTATGCACACAAGGGGCAAGTTGTCCACATTTTTCGGCCTGTTATCCACGCAGACAACGAACTCTCATCGACGCTGGAAAGTCACCCTGGTGCGGCGAATCGTCGGAAAAATAGGGATTTGTTCACCATCGCCCATTCATCCACACTGATTGTGGATAACTCCGCAAGTTGTGGATAACTTTGCCGCTGAATATGCCGAATGCTCCAGTTGACGAGCAGTGTATGCTGAGGGGGCTATTAGCGGTAAGGAATGCCTGCGCGCAGGCGTGTTGGCACGTGGATGAAAGCGGGAATAGCGCAGGAATGGCCACGACATCAGGCGACCAGTTCAATGCGCTGCTAGAGATGCCGCCGTCGGCGTATCGGGCGGCGTGGCGGCGCGGACGCGCGACGCAATGGCTGGGGATCGGGTTGGCGTGGGGCTGGCTCGTCTTTCTCGTCTTTCTCATTCAGTATGGCGCATTGCTGCCCGTTGACGCATTTCCAACTGATACTGAGACGCTGGTCATGATCGCCTTCATCCTCGCCTTCCCGCCACTGACAACGGTGCTCTTCACGCCCATTGTTGCGCCGCCCGCCGCTCGCTGGTTTGGCGCGCGTATTGTGCGCAACGCGCTGCTCGAAGGGAACGAGACCGTCGCTCCTGTCGCATTAGAACAGCCGCCAGCGCTCACCCCTGAACAGTCAGCAGATCTCGCGGCGATGCGACTGCCGCTGCGGTTTGCGCGTGTCAGCAGAACCGCCGTCATCTTCACGGTAAGCGTTTTACTCATCACCGTCGGGCAGATTACTCTGGTGATCTCCACGCTGCATCGCATGCCCGCGACGACCTACTATGATTCGCTCCAGGCGCTTCTGGGCGTCTTCCAGCTGGTCTACGGCGTCTTCTTCGGCGAGAAGATCGTCACCATCTACGCCGGGCCGGAGATGGTGTCCTATGGCTGGAGCGCGTTTCTGCCGATGCGACGCCAGCGATTGATTGCCGTGGACGACTGGGGCATCCGCTGGCAGCCGCGCAGCTGGCGGCGACGCGAGCAGACGCTTGCCTGGCAGGATGTCGTGAGTTTCGGTCTGCACCGTCACAAGTCGGGATTTAGCTCGGGCACTGCCTATACCTATATGCTTCTGGGCAATGAGGCGGCGTTCGCATGGATCGTGCCCGCGCGCGCAAAGCCTGTCGAACGCTCCTCCAGCGCGCTGCTGTGTCAGTTGGCGGTCGCGCGCTCTGGCCGACCACTACGTGATGTGACCGCCAGCGCGGACGTGCTGAGCGCGTGGGAAGCGCCGATTTCGTCAAAGCCGAAAGCCTATCCCAATGATCGCGAACCCCGTAAATCGCTGCTGGCCGCGCTCACCGCATTGCGTGAGGGTGACGGCGGCCCCATCACTCGATTCGACGCCGAGAGCGCCAGGCCGCGGCTGATGCGCCTGCCGCCGCGCTTCTACTGGCTCAATGCTCTGGAGATTGCGGTGGTCATCCTGGGACTCTGCGGCGGCTGGCTCTTCGCGCATCATCAAGCTGAGTCGTATCTCGACACGTGGCCTGCGCGGGTCGCCAGTGAGACTCCCCTCTTCAGCGATCCGCTCACCAGTAACATCAACGGCTGGCCAGTTCACACGCCAACGTCGGATAATGATGGGACGAACCTTGCGTTTATGAATGGCGGCTATACGGTAAACGGCGGCCTGGGGACTGACTACAACGCCTGGTACGGCGCCCGCTATGCGGATGTGGCGGTCGCGGTCACAATGCGCGTGCAAGAGGCATCCGAATATGGCGCCGATGTTGGGTTGGTCGCTCGTGTTCATGAAGGATATGCGGGTGGCGCCGTCGATGAGATCATTTTCAAAGTTGATCCGCTTGTGGGTGCATGGTCACTTATCCATATACAGCCTCCACGCGATAGCAACGACGATGGCTGGCGCTACCTTACCTTAGACAATACCAGCGCCGCGATTCACACCGGTGTCGGTGTGCCGAATCGCCTGATGCTGGTGGTGGTTGGGGCAATGTACTACGCCTACGCCTACGCCAACGGCCAATTTTTGGGCAGTATCTACGACCCCTACGCTCTCCCACCCGCGCCGCAGTCTGGCTATGTGGGCCTCTGGGCGCTGGCCACCACCGCTACCTTCAACGACTTCGCCATCTATCCCGCGCCGCCGCCATATCAGCCCCTGCTTCATGGGTGATGGTGCGCGGCACTGGGGAATCGGGGGATGATCGGCGTCTCCGCCCTGGGCTTGGCATGCGCCGTCAGCAGTGGCGGCAGCGTCTTCATGATCGCCAGGATTGCCGCGCTGGCCAGTAGTAGAAGCGGCACGCCGACCGCGAGGCCCACGAAGAATCCGTCGAAGCCGCGTACCGCACTGACCGGGGCGACGTGGCTGGCGATCCAGCCGATCAGCACGGCCAGCACGAAAAGCGCCACCAGCACTACCGCCGAGAGCGCCGCGGCGTAGAGCAGCACCCGCATGGGCGTGCGTGCGGGATGGTGATTGCGCGCCGCATCGAGCATATCCCACGGCCGCTGGGCAAGTGATAGCACTGGAGCAAGTTTGGCGATCAGCGGCAAGAGCAGCGAGAAGAGCGCCGGGCCCGGCTCCGGCGCCAGCACCGCGCTCGCGCCACCCAGCGCGCCGACGATGCTGCCGACGAGCAGCACCAGCAGCCCGATCGCCCCTACTGATGGCGCGATGCCCAGGCTGGTGATGATCGTCCGCCCGGAGAACGTCGCCTCTGACGAAACGAGCATGCGCGTGAGCAGGGTAAAGAGCAGCATCAGCGCGGTCAGCGCCACCGCCATCAGCCAGCCCACCAGCGCGCCATCCAGGAGCGAGTCGGCCCGCGCGATATGCGCCGCCGCACGGCCGCCGATGATATAGCTGGCAAGCGGGACCAGCAGTAGCAGCCACCAGGCGATGCTCGATGGATGATGCTGTGCGGCGAGCAGGCCAACGCTCGATGTGGCCGAGCTGAAGTTCGCGCCGGATGTGGTGATCCAGCTATCGATGGTCGCGCCCGTGCCCAGCGCAAAGAGCCAGAGCGCCGCCACCGGCGCAACTACAATCAGTAGCGCGATGGTTGTGAGGACCGCGCCAAGCGCCCCCACGAACCCGTTCGCCGAAGATCCCGCGGCAACAGTGGGCACTGTGCCAATCGCATGGGCCGCCATGCCCGCCAGCAGGGCGACCGCCGCCAACAGCAACCCGCTGACCAGGGCGATCAGCGCGCCCCACGCCGCGCCCGCCAGCAGATCGGGGCTGCGATGTGTGGTGAAGAGATGATGCCGACGGAGCGCCAGCAGGCCGCCAGACGCGCCCAGCACGGTTCCCCAAATGAGCCCTGCCAGGAAGGCGATGCCGAGTGAAGGATGTAATTGGATCGTCGTGTTCTGCGCCAAATGGATGGCACTGGAGCCAAAGAGCGCCACCAGGAGCAGCAGCACCGCATAGACTGGTCCGACCAGCGCCCCACGTACCACACTGAAGCGCAGGCGATGCGAGAAGTCGCTGGCGGCGGCCACGTATCCCGCGAAGATCAGCGCGCAGGCGGGGATGAGCGAAAGCCCAGTCAGCGGCGCCGTCACCAGCGCGGAAAAGCTCCCAGTATCGCCGGGCGAGCCAAGCGCCAGCGACATCGGCACGCCATGCTCCAGCAGGAAGAGCTGGAGCAGATTGGGCGAGAGGACGGACCCAAAGAGGCTGGTGTTGGTATTGACAGCGCCGCCGAGACCAAGGACGTAGCCTATGGCGCGCGACCAGAAGATGAGGCCGACGATGGTCGCGAGCAGCCCCGTGATCAGCGCAAGCAACGCGCCAATTGGGATCGAAATCCAGGGGACTGCGGCCGACTCTGGTGGCAGATAGCGCAGCCAGAAGCCCTGGATGGCATTGTCGGCGATGCGTTTGCGCGGCGGTGGTTGCACGCCGAAGATACGGGCAATGGCGCTGTCGGTCGCCGCTCTGGCGCCGTGTGGCGCGCGTGGGCTTGCGGTCGCGCCGGACGGTATCGGCATGGGGTTGGTCGTGTCGGGAACTGGCGTGACGACACCATTGGGTGACACAGTCCCAGCCGCAGCCCCAACCTCAGCCGGACTGGCGGTGGATGCGCGCTCTCCATTCGCTGGCGGTGGGTGAATCGCGGGGCGCTCGACATCGGGCGTATCGTAGTCAGGCAGCGGCGGCCTCGGCGCGTGGACCGCGGGGCGCTCGATATCGGGTGTGTCATAGTCGGGTAAGGGCGGCTTTGGCGCATGAATCATAGGGCGCTCGATATCGGGTGTTTCCGGCGTTTCCGCGTCTGACGTTTCTGGTGAGGCGTCTGGCTGCTCTGGCTCTGCGGCGGATGCTGCCGTCGCCGCCGTGAAGGGGATGTCTTCTGGCTCGGCGGGTGTCAGCAGCGACGGTGTGCCTGTCCAGGGCGCTTCATCCGCTGCCGATGCGCTTTCCGCGTCGCCACTGGGCTGGCCCAGTGCGGTCGGTGTCTCGTCGGACGATTGCCCAAGTGGTCGTCCGTTTGTGGTCAGCAGCGGCACTGTGCGCATGATGGGCGGCCGCAGATAGGGGGATTTGGCATATGGTGTCGTGGGGGGACCAGATTGCTCATCGGCGGGCGGCGGCTCGTAGGCGGCGGGCGCGGCGTGATTCGCTGAGGGTAGTGATGTGCCACAGTGCGGGCAGACGGTGGCGTCTGCCGCCAGACCCGCGCCGCAGACAGGGCAACGTTGCGCCGAAGAGGACGGGATGGGAAGGCCACACGACGGGCAGACCGTCGCATCAGCCGCCAGCGATTCTCCGCACCGGGGACAGATCATAACGCACGCCACTCCTCCCCACGAGCACCCCCGCACTCTACTTCCTGTCAGGAATGTGTAGTCTCATGCCGAGCGTACTATCCACAACAGACCATAGCTCAGTATAGGCCGTAGCTCCCGGCGTTTCAACCGGACGCGACAATGGGGGATATATGGCGGTGTTGCCTGACCTGTGCGTCAGCGCTAGCGGAGGTGATAGGGCACGTTCGCCACCACCACATTGGGGTGCGTGTAAAATGCCAGCTTGAGACGGAGCGCCGTCTGGTTATGTAGCGCGCGCTCCCACCAGTGGGCGGGCACAAACTCTGGCAGGACCACCGTAATCACCGCCTCGGGATGGGAATCGCGCAGCGCGTCTACATAGGCGATCAGCGGGCCCGTCAGCGAGCGATAGGGTGAATCAATGACCACCAGCCGCGGTGGCGAATGCGTCTGGCTTGGGACTCGACCGGACCCGGAATCCGCCGTCCAATCTTCCGGCGTGGCCTGCTGGGCATTCCAGCTGTTCCAGGCGCGACGTAGCACGGCGCTGTCTTCCGAGTCGGTCGCCACATGGATGACGATCACTTCATCGGCCAGTGCCTGCGCATAGGCGATGCTCCGCTGCGCAACGTGGTCGAACTGAGCGATTGGCACTACCATGATCTGGCGCAGTCGCCGTAGGTCACTCACCGGCAGCTCCGCGATCTGCCTGCGCGTGCTGGCGTAGTGGCGAGAGATTGCCTTGAAGAGCAGCACGAAGAGAGGCACCAGCACGACAACAATCCATGCGCCATGCACGAACTTGGTCAGCGTAATCACGATTGCGACGATCCCTGTCGCAATCGCGCCCACAAAGTTGATCGCCATTGATTGACGCCAGTGGGGCGCGCCAGCGGTGTTTCTCAGCCGCCACCAGTGCACGACCAGCCCGGTCTGTGAGAGGGTGAACGCGGTAAACACGCCGACGGCGTAGAGGTTAATCAGCGCCACGGTATTGCCGTGAAAGATCACCATCAATGAGGTCGAGAGCAGCGTGAGGACGACGATGCCAGTGGTGAATGCCAGCCTGCCGCCGCGGGCCGAGAACTGGTGCGGGAGAAAGCCATCGCGCGCCAGAATCGAGGACAGCCAGGGGAAGCCGGAGAAGCTGGTATTGGCCGCCAGCACCAGGATCAGCAGGGTGGCAAACTGAAGGACATAGTACATCCAGCCAAACGCGCCGGTGAAGACCGTCTCGGCGATCTGAGAGGTAACCGTTGGCTCACCAGTGCTAAAGGGCGCAACGCCGAGGCGCCATGTCAGATATGAGGTGCCGAGAAACAGCGTGACCAGAATCGCGATCATCCAGCTCAGCGTGCGCGCCGCGTTGCGAGGCTCCGGCTTCTTGAACAGCGGGACGCCGTTCGAAATTGCTTCAACGCCCGTCATCGCTGAGCAGCCAGACGCGAATGCCGTGAGAATCAACAGGAGCGAGAGCGACTCTGATCCCCAGCCGAGCGCCGGACTCTTGACCGCTGGCACATGCGCCGTCAGCCCGCCGGGCATTGTCGCGGCGTGAAAAATGCCCACCGCGATCATGATGAGAAAGGCGCCGATAAAGAGATAGCTGGGCGCGGCGAAGATCGAACCGGATTCGCGCACGCCGCGCAGATTGATGACCATGATGATGGCGATGAAGAGGACACCTAGCTCGACACTATAGGGCATGAGCGGCCTGACGGCGGATACCAGCGCATCCACGCCCGCCGAAACGCTCACCGAGACCGTTAGCACATAGTCGATCAGCAGCGAGGCGGCGGCAACCAGCCCAGGCAGGTCGCCCAGGTTTTCGCGGGCGACGATGTACGAGCCGCCTCCCTGCGGATAGGCGTGAATAGTCTGGCGATAGGACGTGCCGACGATGATCATCAGCAGCGCAATGCAGCCTGCCAGGATGAGGTTGATCTGCAGTGCCGCGGCCCCTGCCAGTATGAGGACGCTGAGCGATGCCTCGGTTGCATAGGCCACCGACGAGATGGCGTCTGAGGAGAGAATCGCGAGCGCCTTCACTTTGGTGAGCCGCTCGGCCTCCTGCTCGGCGCTGCTCAGCCGCTCGCCCAGCATGACGCGGCGCACCCGCTCCCATGCCCGGCCGGGTCCGCTCTGGGGTCTGAGCGCTTCAGGAGTGGCTTCCAGCGTTCCCCCGCCGGTGTGTCGGAACTGCCGTCGTCCCGAATACTGCATGCGAATATAGTCGGCGTTGCGCCGCTTGCCATGCACGACCTCGCGGCGTTCCAGACCCGTGCGCACCTCACTGATGCGGTGCGTCTGGTCGTCGTCCGCGGTCTCACCAGGGAGGTTCACGATCTCCCCGAAGAGGGGATCGTCGCGAAGATCAGGCTGGTTATCAGAAGGTTCCAGGGGCTCCTGGAGAAACGAGTGTTCAGGCTCGTTCCCGTCGCCCGATCCCTCCGCCATTGCTCACTATCCTTCCAGCATCAACATGATGAGATGAGATGATATCGTTCTTCGGCGCCTGCTGACGCCCGCCGATAAAATACCTACAAGAATATACGCATGCGCGCGCATTTCGGCAACTGTGGCACATCTGGCACATCTGGCACATCTGGCACTGGCAACACGCGGCTCATAGCGCGTTGTATTATTGCCGCATTGACGCACATCCATGGCGGATGCGATAGGGGATGGCGGAGTTTTCCATAGGTGGAGGGTTTGCAGGTGGAAATCGAGAAACGACTGGAGGCGCTGGGCCTGGTGTTGCCTGAGCCGATGAAGGGACCACCCGGGGCGCGGCTCCCATTTGTCAACGTACGGGTCTGGGAGGGACGAGCCTATGTCGCGGGGCACGGGCCGCTTGATCCCGATGGCTCCATTGCGGAACCACGCGGCAAGGTTGGCGCGGAGGTCTCGCTTGACCAGGGCTACGCGGCGGCGCGGCAGACGGCGCTGGCGATTCTTGGCAGCCTCAAGCGCGAGCTGGGCGATCTGGATCGTGTGGCGGCGTGGCTGCGCGTCTTTGGGATGGTGAACGTCGCGCCTGGCTTCAACCAGCCGCCCGCCGTCATCAACGGCTTTTCTGACCTGATACTCGAACTCTACGGCGAGGAAGCTGGCCGCCATGCGCGTTCGGCGGTTGGGATGGCGGTGTTGCCCTTCGATATCCCGGTCGAGATCGAGGCCGAGGTCGCTATCCGCGGCTAGCGGGCAGCCGTAGACCCATAAGGCCAAAGAGCCATCGCCAGCGGCAGCCTGAGAGAGCAAGAGACCCGGTGGATGGCGCTCCACCGGGTCCAGGGCGTCGATCATGCGCCTGCCTGATCCGCTCGTGCGCGGACTGCTAATAGACCACCACGGGGATGTTCTTGTAGTTCACGAAATTGAAGAAGATCCACGGCATATCTTCTTTCGAGATGTTGATGCAGCCGTGGGAACCACCGTTGAAAGCGGCGGGGTCATAGTGCGGCAGGTTTGTCAATGGGCCGAACTGGTTGCGCCACCAGGCGTCGTGAATCTCCAGGCCGTAATTGTGGTAGTAGATGCCAAACTTGACTGGCGTCGGCGTGTAGTAATCGGGCGATCCAGGCGGGTCAGGCGAGACCATCAGCTGGCCCTGTACCGCATGCGAGGCGCAGTTGATACCCGGCGCCGATGGAAGGTCGGGAGCGCCCGTCGTCAGGTAGATCGCTTTGACAAACTTCCCGTCCGTGTAGAAACGCGCCACCTGCTCGCGCAGCGAGACGATCATGACGTTGCCCCGCATGATGCCGTAGTACTGCATCAGATCCGCGTCGGTCTGATGTGGCTGATTGTAGGGCGTCTTGTCGTCCAGATTCGTCAACATCGCCGAGAGGTTGTGGATGAACATCTGCAACTCAGTGTCGAGATAGCGGTAGTCGGCGAGAGTCTTCGCGCTGAAGAGACGCCCCGTGCCGAAAATCTTTGTGGAGGTCGGGTTGATGACATCGCCGATGCCCGTCCCTCGATAGATATATTCGTAGGCGTCGGGATACTTCTTGTTATCCCCGGTTTTCTGGTTATTCAGGGTCGTGCGCGCCTGCCCCTGGGCAATCAGGTCGACCAGGTTCTTGATGTCAAGGTAGGTTTTGGCGTAGGTGACATCGAACGCCATGCCGCTACGGTGCTTCTGTATCTGCTGCACCGCTTTGCTATAGTCCCCGAAGGTCTGGCTGGCGAGTAGCTGCGTGTCCTGGTCGTACTCGCTCTGGAAGGTCGTGAGATCTTTGCTCATGTCCTTCATTGCGGGCGCGTGGGCGTCCCACCCCGTTATGCCGAGCGATGAGAATGTAGACAGGGCGTGGATCCTGCCGAACGAGTCCTTGATAGCCTGGGCATTGGTCGTATAGTCCTGGATGGTCTGGATGTCGGCCTTGAACCCGGCCAGATAGCTCGCCGCCGTGGCGGGAACGAGCGTGGCGTTCGTCGCCTGCACCTGGGCAATCTGTCCGTCGAGCAACTGATTGAGCGTCACGTAATCGTTGGACGAACTCGCCGCGCGGAAGAGTGTCAGATCCTGGTTGAGCCATTGCGATTCCACGGGCGTCGAGCCAGGGCGTGCGGTTGGATGCGCGGTGAGATCGTTGTAGGTGGTCCAGTATTCTTCAGGCGTCGAGCCAACGCCATCGGCGCACAGGAGCGGCGCGGACCGCGGCGAACCGGTGATCTGCGAGAGCAGCGTCTGCTCGGAGGTGACCATCGTGGTCAGCTGTTGCAGCCTGTCGTAGGTGGGCTTAAACGCGGCGAGCGCGGCGACCTGATCCTGCGCGAAGCCATCGACGAGGAAGTAGTCGCGGGTCGTCTTGGCGTTCTGGAAGGATGTCTGCGCCTGCTGGAACCGACCCTGGTAGCCCGGTGCTTCGATATATTTGCCCGCCACCAGTGTGGCAAGGGAGGTCTGGAACTGGTCGAGGTCTTTCTGCGCCTGGGCGCGCGCCTGAGATGCGGGCATCGCGATGATCGTCTGGACCTGTCCATTCAGCCGCGTGTATTCCTGGGAGGCGTGTTGCCAGCCCGCCAGCGATCCATCGTTTGATGCGGTCACCTGCTGCTCCTGGGCACGAATGGGTTGGAGCATTGAGCCAGGGGCGTTCACCTGTGACGTGGCGTTAGCCAGCGATGAGTCGAGAGTTGCCTTCGCATTGAGCGCATTTGATTGATTGATATGCGTGAAGAGGCCGTACAATCCGTCGCCGACAAGAACAAGAATGACGATAAGTCCGACCGCCGTCACACCAATGTGCCATGCGCGTTGCGTGCGCGTCGGGGGCGAGAACCATTTCACGAACCGTTGCCACATATTTGCCGCCTACCTTAATTGATGACATCTGGGTGCATCCACGTCACCGTCACCATCATCATCACGCCACCAGCACAATAGGGTATGAATCCGAATCCTTAAAGTCCTCAAGCGCCTGTGGCGATCAGACTCTCTCTCTGCTACCTACGGCTCCAGGTGACACCGCATTGAGGCGTGCCGTCTGGCGAGCCGTGGGTGACGAAAGGTCCGCCACAGGGTTATAGTCTGCATAGTGGACAACGAGAATGTCTATGTCCCTGTCACTTCACTGGGAGATGAGGCATGCATGCGTCGCGCGGCCATCCTGGAGCCAGCCTCGTCTCCCCCAACAGCCCTCAAAAGTTGATTTCGTCCGCGAGGAAGCGCGTCCACATCAGCGTCACCGCCAGGCCGCCCATCAGGACGAAGAAGGCCATTGCGCCGCCGATGCCCTCCACTTCGAAGTTGAAGAAGAATACTAGCGCCAGCCAGATGATCGTCGCGGAGGCAGCCATGCCGAGTTTGGTCGCCTCAGAGGGCGCCTTCCAGAACATCTGCACGCCCAGCCAGATCAGCGCGAGCGCCATGATAATGCCGAAACGAATTGCGCCGGCCTGCACCTTGTCGAAAGGTGTCAGTGGGCCAGCCAGGAAATTGTACTGGAGGAATGGCAGCACAAATGCCAGCACCAGCAACAGCGAGAGAAAAATGCTCACTAGCGGCTTCGCCCCACGCGAGGATAGCATAGCCTCAATCCTTTCCCGCGGATACGCTCGAACTCGCCCGACGCCGCTGGTTTCCCCGGCGGCTGGCGACGACTTCTTCGGGATGTTGTCCAGGATGATATGAGATGTTTGGAGATGGCATGGCCCAAGCCGGGCGCAATGCCAGCTACAATATTCTACAGACGGCTCCGGCGGTTTGCAACAAATACGCCCTGAAGTGCCAGGTTGACCGATTCCGCAGAGCAGCGCCCTCTCTTGTCTAGACGATAAAAGACGCCCTCGTGTTTCGGCTACTTCATCACACTGGCCTCACGCTCGCCCATGCGCCTTACGGCGTTGCGGAGAGGGAAATGGCGACCGAGCCATCCGCTCCTACCGTGCCGGACGATGGGCGCAGCACCTTGAGTGGTGTGCTGTCAGTTTGCCCGGTAAGCACCCGTAGTGGGCCGACGGACCGCAACGTGTAGTTGTCCGTTCGCACGCTGCTGCTTACCCGGAGCAAGAGCGTTTGCACGCTCGCCGTGCCCTTGCCAGATACCCAGGTAAAGACTGTTTCGCCCGCGTGCCAGCGGGTTGGCTGGCAATCGGTGGCGGACAATGCGCTGGCGCTGCCATTGGCCGAGCGCGCCGCGGGCACGATGTGATACCACGGCACGCCTGCGCTGGTCGTCGCCGAGCCGAGCACCGTCCAGCGCAGGCGGATCTGGCCATCAGGCTGGACCGCCATCGCATCCAGGCGGAGGCCATTGCCCGCGCCGTCGGCAAACGTGATTGGCGTGAGCGCCTGTTCGCCGATCAGAGGCGGCAGCTTGCCCTCGATCTGATAGACCGCGATAGGGCCGCTGCCCGCCATCGCCAGGTTGGCGACCGGTTTCAGCTCAGGCAGGCTGCTCAACAGGCTGTTCGCTGGCCCCGCGGGCTGTGTGGCCACCACCAGCGCGGGCTCCTCATCTGGCGCGGGCAGCACGAGACAGCTCGCAACGGAGCCGACGCGGTCGCTGTGCTCGGCGACGGTCATGTACTCGATGGCATCGTGGTAGAGATAGTACGTTGGCAGGCTGACAAAGATGGTGCGGGCGTGCTGTTCGGTCTGGAGCGTGCCAAGGGTGGCATCCAATTGCTCCAGCTCGGCCAGTGGATAGCTACGTCCGGGATCGGGAGCCGCGCTGACAAATGCGTTATAGGAGCCGCTGGCAAGCGCCGCCGGGTAGAGCGTGGACTGGAAGGCCTGCGCAAGCACCAGCACGGTGAGCGCCGTAAGGATGACGGCAGGGGCAACCTGGCGCGCGAACGCCGCCCGTGGCACCCATTTCTCAGCCAGCCGGAAGGCGGCCTGAAAGGCGAAACCACCCGCGATGAAGACGGCAGGATAGAGGATGAGCAGATAGTGGCTATAGAGCGTGCTGTTGTGCCGCAGTAGCAACACAACCGGGACGACGATCCAGAGCCAGAGCAGCAGATGCGCCCGCCAGACTGGCTCAGCGCGCAGTCCGTGCCAGACGGCTACCGTCCCGCCACGCAGCCGCGATTTCCAGTCGGTCGCGGAGACGGTACCCTCGCGCCAGACGTAGAGGCCGACCCGTCCCAGGCGTACCGTCAGCACGGCCATTCCGGCGACGAAACAGGCGACCGCCGCGACATTGACGACGCCAGCCCAGGCGCCAGTCTGCGCGTACAGGCTATTCGCCCCAAGCTCTCCCGGGTTGGGCGCGCCGAGCATTTGCGCCAGCAGACCAAACACGTCGAGGCTGAATGTGCCGTTGCTCTTCAGGAAATAGTGCGCAAGCAGGCGGATATCGTAGCCTGAGCTGATCGACTCCCAGAGCAGCGTGGGCGCGAGCAGCAGCAGCGCCAGCCCGACGGTCAGCGCCCACTCGCGCCGCGACGGCCACGCCTTGCGCGGAGCAAGCAGGAAGCCCACCAGCGAGACGGGAATCAGCAGCGCGGCTGCTGGGTGAATCTCAATCGCTATGATGAGGAGCGCGACGTGGGGCGCGAACCAGCCACGCCGCCCACTGATACAGCCGAGGTAGAGCATGAGCATGCACAGGATAAGGACGGGCGCCAGGTAGTCTGAGACCCAGATCGAGCGGCTGTAGTAGACGGCCATGCCCGACGTGGCGAACAGCAGCGCCCCGCTCGCGGCGACGACGCGGCCAAAGTAACGATTGGCGAAGATATAGCAAATCACGACCCCGAGTATGTTCCAGAGCGCCGCCACGATGGTGGCGAGCAGTGGGTCTTTGCCGAACGCCACGAACGGCGCTGTCGCGTAGACGGTCACTGGCGGGTTCAGCACGCCGATGGACGAGACGAGGCCGGTGATGGGCAGCGCGCCATGGAGCCAGGCGCCGCGCGCCAGGATCAACTGTTGGACCTGATCGTTCAGGATTTCCGTCAGGTCGATACGCCAGAGGCGCAGGAACGCCGCCAGCGCCACCACCAGCCAGAACTCGGGATAGCGCAGCCACGGAATCTGGGCGATGCGGCTTCGGATGGCCTGCGCGCGCGCGGTGGTCGGCTCGCGTGGCGCGGCTGGCGCATGCACGACGGGCATGAGCACAGCGGGCATCTCCACCATCGTATCGGTCAGGGACACGTCATCATCTACACGCTCAACGACGGGCTTGCTGGCGGCGAACTGGATCGTGTCCTCGCTGGATATGTCAGATGTGTCAGATGTATTTGCCGCTCCCACGCCGTTGAGGACCTTCGTTTCGGCCCCTTCAATCGTCTCTACGTCGTCCGCAATGTCGGTATCATCCGTATCGGCGGGCGCGGCGGGCTGGCCCAGGGCTGGATTCGGCGCTGCCGCGGGCATCTCGACGGTATCCATGTCTTCCATATCTGGCGCGGCGATATCGTCATTCGGTTCCATGTACTCAGTCATCTCCCCACAAGGTCACCGGCTCGGCTCACAGGCGCCAGGCTTCCCGGCGCAGGTAAACCGCTGCCGTGCTACGAAGCCTGTCCGCGATCTGGCGCGTCGTGCGTATGAGCAACGGTAGCGCGAGATAGAGAAAGATAGCGCTGCTGGTGGCAGTGTATAGTATAGCGCCAGAGGAAAGAGGCTCAAAGACCACGAATGGATGCCAGAGCGCGCTGAATTCCGGCGTGAACTGGCAGAGAAACTCCTGGGCGTAGTTGTGCGCCGTGCACGCCGAGAGCCCCTGCTGCTCGAAGACGACCCCGTTGATGCCCACCCAGAACGAGAGCGCCAGCGCGCCGAGCGTCAGCAGATTCGCCGCCAGCCCGGCGTCGCGGGCATGCAGCCGGACGGCCAGCACCAGCGCGGCGGGAATCGACGCGAAGAGGAAGAAGCGCGGCCCCCAGAACCAGCCGCCATACCACGCCCACCAGTGCGCATAGACTATGACCATGCCGCCGACAAACGCCAGCCAGAGCAGATAGAGGGTGTAGAGCTTCGCCCCGTTCTCCGCGCCCTGCCCCAGCAGATAGCGCCGCGCGGGCAGGAAGAGTCCCGGCGTGAAGAAGATCAGCCCCTTGCCGAAGGAGAGAAAAATGGCGAGTAAGCCGAAGAGGATAGGATAGTTGAAGCCGGGGCCGCCGGAGTAGGGCATGACGGTGTGGAAGCCGGAGTTGCCCGCGTAGCCGTTGGCGAATGGGCTGCCACGGCGTAGCCACGCCTCCGCGAAGATCAGCGCGACGGCCGCCGCTATGGCCGCCAGATAGCGCAGCCGCCGTCGGCGTAGCACATAGAGCGCCGCCATGCTGGCGAAGCCCAGGCTGCTGGCGGGGATATTGGCCACCCCCAGCGCCGCCAGCGCCCATCCACCAAAGGCGGCAAGCCGTCTGCCGAAGACCGCCAGCACCGAGCCGATAGCCACAGCGACGGCGGTGAACATCTCGGCATAGAACGAGAGCGTGTGCGCGGGAAACATCGAGGCGGCCACCAGCAACAGCAGAAAGGTGCGCACCACCCGCCGGTCCATCACGTTGCGCAAGAGCAGATAGAGCGCCAGCAGGCCCACCGCGAAGACGAGCCAGTTGTACAGCTCCACCAGCGTCTGAGGGGTGGAGGTGGCTTTGCCCAGCAGCCAGAGCGGCGCGGAAAAGAGCGGGCCAAGCAGCGAGTATTTGGTGGTGGGGATGCCGTGCCCTTCGAGCAGCTGCGAGAGCGCGGCGAAACGTGGCGCGCCATCACCGCGCAGATTGTGGGGAAAGAGCGCCAGCAGCTCGATCAGCGCGACCAGGAGCAAGAGCACATCGAGCCAGGGCTTGCGATAGCGGGGCGTGGTTGGCGCATACCTCGACGACGCCTCGGCAGGCACGGCGCTCGGCGATAGACTAGCCACAGTATCGGTGCGATCATCGGCCATCGGGGTCGGCTTCTCCTCAGAGCGCGCGGAGCTCACGGCGCGCCGCTCCCGGTGAGGGTGGCGGGCAGCAGATAGCTCCCGTTCGCCCCGTTCGCGCCTGTTGCGCTGGTCATGGTCATCGGCGCAAGTGGTATGCCGCCGGGCGCAGCCGAGAGCAGCCGCAGCGGCCCAATCCCAATCCGCTTCTGCCAGAGCGCCTGCGTGCCGTGCAGCACCGACAGCGCGAGTGGCGCAGTGGGCAACGGAGACGCGACGGCGGTGAGGCTGGTTCCGTTGGCGCTCCAGGCGGTCGTGACCCAGGTGAAGAGCGTCTCGCCCGGCTGCAACTGCGTCGGCTGACAGGTGGCCCGCGCCACCGGAGCGCTCGTCTGCGCGCTGCCCGATGAGGCCGCCTGTAGGTGCACCTCGAATTGCGGCGTAGCGCTCATGTCAGCGCCATTCACATCAGGAGGTATTGTCCACCGTTCAACGACCCAGCGCAGCCGAATCACCCCCGCTGCTGTCCGCGCGCCCGCCACCAGCCGCAGCGCACCTCCATCTCCGCTTTGCCAGGTGACGGAGGGCAGGGCGTACTCATCCGACAGCAGCGGCGTCTGCCCGCTCAGGCGATAGACGACCAGCGGCTCATCACCTGGCATGGGGACGTCCTGGATGCGCGTGGCGTTGGGCAGGGCCAGGGCCTCCAGCAGCCGCGCCTGCGGGCTGGCGGCGCGCGTCGAGACGACCAGCGTTGGCTGGGCCTGCGCTCCGGGTAGCGCCAGACAGTCTCCTATGACGCCGGTGCGGTCGGCCTCCTCACGGATGAGCGTCGAGTCCAGCGCCGAGGCGGTGTAGCGCGAGGGCATGCTGACGATTATGCCACCCGCATGCTGTTCGCGCTGGATCGTCGCGAGGGCGCTATCCGCGGCAAGGAGCTGGTTGAGCGGATAGCCAAAGTTGACCGTGCTGACCTGATTGTTGCCGAGCGCCGCGATAAAGAGGGCGGACTGTATGCCCTGCCCAAGCGACACCAGCAGCACGACCGCCAGCGCTCCACCGCCGATGATCCGCTGTGCCTGTCTCTGGCGTAGCTGGATGCGCAGCGCGGCGAGCACGCGCGGTCCCTCGCGAATGATGGCATCCACCGCGACGCCGACCGAGAGGAAGAAGGCGGGATAGAGGATGAACAGATAGTGCGGCTGCACCGTCTTGCCGTGGCGCAGCATTGTCAGCGGCGGAATGGTCAGCCAGACCCAGAGCAGCAGATACCCCCGCCAGCGCGCATCCGTCTGGAGCGCCGACCGCAGCGCCAGTAGCCAGCCCCAGGCGCGCCGCCAGCCAGTCGCCTCTACTCCGGCGTGCACCCGACGAAGCGGAGCCAGGGTCAGGGCCGTCAGCACCAGGTAGCAGATGATGTAGAGCGCCATCGCCACATTCTGAATGGCCACGTTCAGGCCGTCAATGCGGGCATACAGGGCGGTATCGAGGATGGCGGGATAGGGCGTGTTGGTTCCGGGGCCGGGATAGGCGGGCGCGCCGAGCAGATGGTAGATCGCGTGCAAGACGTCGAGGTTGAAGACGGGCGGCTGCTGGGTGAACTGGCGCAGGAGCTGGGCATCGGAAAAGCCGCTCGTCAACTCCCAGAGGATGGTAGGCAGCAGCAGTAAGATGACCAGTCCAACGCCGAGCAGCGCGTCGCGGCGGGTCGGCCAGCTGGGTGCGATGAGCAGCGCGACGACGGTGACGGCCAGCAGTGTCAGCCCGGTGGGGTGCAGCGAGATAATCATGACCAGCAGTAGCAGATGGAGCGCCAGCCAGCTGCGCCGCCCGCGCACGACCCCGGCGTAGAGCGCGAATGCCCAGAGCAGCAGCAGCGGCGGCAGGTAGTTCTGTTGCCAGATGAAGCGGCTGTAGTTGACGGCCGCGCCACAGCAGGCAAAGACGAGCGCCGAGCAGAACGCGGCCCTACGCGAGAAGAAACGCAGCGCGAAGATATAGCAGAGCGCGACGCCGAAGATGTTCCAGAGCGCCAGCCCGATCAGCGCGGGCATGGGGCTTTTGGTGAAGAGGTAGAACGGCATCAGAATGTAGACGCTGAGCGGCGGGTTGAGCGTGCCAATCGAGGAGCGAATGCCGGTGATGGGCAGCGCGCCGTGCAGCCAGGCATCGCGGGCCAGCGTCAGCAGCTGCGCCTGGTCGTCGAGCCACTGTGAGTGGTCCAGCAGCCACAGCCGCAGCAACGCCGCGACCAGCACGATGACCCAGAACTCCGGGTAGCGCGCCCACGGAATCCGGGCGAGCCAGGAACGCACTCTCGTCGTCTCGTTCTCGTCACTGGATTGCTCCAGCGGCCCGGTCTCTTTCGCCGAAGTGATGCCTTCTGTCATGTGTACCTATCGCGTGGCGCGTGAGTCTGTCTGGCCCTCGCAGTGAAGCCACTTACTTGTATTGCCCATATGCCCATAATCTCCCACATTTAATCACTCGCGGGCCAGGGGCTTCACGCAGGCGGCCAAACATGCTATGCTTCGCCTCGACTTCAACAAGCGGACCACCCCGCGGGCCAACCGCTGCCGATGGAGAGGGAATGCTATGCAGCCACAGCACTACTCCGACGAAGAGGTCTATCGCGGCTCGCTGATACGAGTCTTGCGACGGACACTTCCCGTGCCCAGCGGTGGCCGCACAGAGTTCGATGTGGTCGAGCATCCCGGCGCGGTGGCGATTGTCGCGCTCCGGGCCGATCCCGCGCAGGCGGGTGTGCCGCTGGTGGCGCTGGTGCAGCAGGAGCGCCCGGCGATCAACCGCCGCACCTGGGAGATTCCCGCGGGGCTGGTGAATGCCGCTGAGGATGGTCAGCCAGAAGAGACTGCCCGCCGCGAGCTGCGCGAAGAGACCGGTTACGAGGCGGGGACGCTGCGCCTGCTGGTGCGGACGCATACCTCGCCAGGGTTTACGAACGAAACTATCGCGCTCTACCTCGCGACCGATCTGCGGCCGACGTCGGGCCAGTCTGGTCCGCAAGATCCCGCAGAGATTAGCGGCGTCGCCTGGACGCCTTTAGCTGACGCGCTGGCGCGCTGCCAGTCTGGCGAGATTGACGATAGCAAAACTGTGCTCGGACTCTTGCTGGCGCGGGATGCGCTGGCGCCAGCGACCGATACCACCGGAGGAGCCGCAATGCCATTTTCCCCTATTGGTCCTGAACCCATACAGTCGCCCGCTGCTGGTCAGCATGATCCGGCGACCAATACCGACCAGACGCTGCGGCTCGAAAGCATGATGCTTGCCGAATTCAACTACGCCAACTCGACGGCCTATCAGGCGCTCGACGACCGTGGGCGGATGTTTGGCATCTACCTCGCTATCGCCAGCGTCATGGCGGGTGGCGTCGGCGCGCTCTACGAACTAGGTGATAGGAGCGCGCATTCCGAAGTGATTGCCGCGGCGCTGCTGCTGCTGGCGGGATTCATCGGCCTGATCTTCTTCTTTAAGATTGTGCGCATCCGTCAGGCGTTCGACGATAGTCTGCTGACGATGAACGTCATCAAAGAGCATTACATCTCGGCATTCAAGGGAATCGTCCCTGCTGTGGAAGAAATCTTTCGCTGGCGCATCGAGTCCATGCCTTCTGGTCGTCGCTTCGGCAGCCTGACATTCCTGGTGTATTTCGCCATCTCTGTCATCGACAGCCTGGCACTTGGCCTTGCCGCCGTCGTGATCACCGAGCTCGTTACAAACGATGCGAACACCGATTTTGTGCATCTGCCAACAAACTCGCTCACCTACATCATTGGCTTCGGTGTGCTGATCGCGGCGCTGTTGCTCCAGGGTATTGCCTACCAGGTAATGCTGTGGAACACAGGCGGCGATCAGTCGGCGAAGCGCGCTGCCAAACGAGCCCATGATCTGGGCCTTCCAGCATAACAGCTCTGACTGGCGATTAGGAGAAGATGTGATGCCGATGGACCCAACCAACCCGCCAGGGCAACGAGATAAGCCGTTTCGCGAGAATGAGGGCGGCGGACATGATGGCGGGCTGAAGATCGAGAGCATGCTGCTGGAGGAGTTCAACTACGCCTCGACCACGGCCTATCAGGCGATGGAAGACCGCGCTCGCATGTTCAATATGTATCTGCTGGTGGTCGGCATCCTCGGCTCGGCCTTTGGCGCGATCTATCCGCTGGGCGGGGCAAAGAGCAGCTTTATCCAGCCGATTGCCGCCGTCGTGCTCTTCGCGGCGGGTATCGCGGGCATCGCGTTCTTTGTGTTGCTGATCCGGCTGCGCCAGGCGTTCCGGCAAAGCCTGATTACGATGAGTGTGATCAAAGAGTTTTATATTCGCGAGTTCCAGGAGCAGATGCCCGGCGTTCAGCATGCCTTCCGCTGGCGGCTCAGCGGGATCCCGGCGGGCGAGCGCGCGGGCAGCGCGACGTTCATCGTCTGCCACATGGTTGGATTCATCGGCGCGCTCTGCTTCGCGGGCAGCGTTTTCATGGGCGATGAGCTGCTGCGCTCCAACTTCCCCAACACACATATGGCGGCGCTCGGCGTCTGGCAATCGCTGCTGCTGGGGGCCATCGCGTTCCTGATTGTGATGGTCTGGATGGTCGGTTACTATCGCCGCGCGCTCAACGCGAAAGACGAGCAGAAGATGCTCGATGCCGCCGAGCGTGAAGTCGACAAGATGTAATGCGGTAGGCATGCCTGCGGGGAAGGGAGGGTAAAAGGTGCAGCAAGAGCCAGCAGTGCCAGCTGCATCGGCTCCACCAGCCAATCCGCGCCGTGCACGCATGTTCGTCGGGGGTGTCCAGATTGTCAATGTGTTCTTCGCCGGATTGGCCTGCGTGACCTTCTTCCTGCCCTGGATTGCGTCTGGGCCATGCTCCTGGTGTGGTGCGACTGGGCCAACGATTGCAATAACTGGCTGGACTATTGCCACGACCCACAGCGGGGAACTTGGTGTAGCAATGGCCCATTTCTGGGCCATGGTTGCCCTGTCTTTCGCGATTCTCGTTGCCGCTACGTTGACCTTCTGGTGGCGCAGGTGGAATACCATCGAGCTTCTTCTGGTATCAGGTGCGGCGACGGTATGGTATTCGCTGGAATTGGGCCTCATCTATGGTTCTGGCACAACCGTGACCCAATATGCCGTTGGCGGAATTCTGCAAATCGCCTGCTATGCTATTTGTTTCATTCTGAGCGCCATTTTGTTCCCTCCCCGTTTACGGCGTGCGGTGGCTCATTAGCCCCACCAGAACGAGATGGCGATGATGCAGTAGAGGCCGACGAGGGCGAGACCCTCCAGCCAGGTGGATTTGCCGTCGTAGATGATGATCGTGCCGAGGAGCGCGGCCAGCCCCAGCGCGACCAGCAGCAGTGGCGAGACGACCAGCGTCAGATAGGCGCCACCGAGCACCAGGCTGAGCAGCACCAGCACGGGGACCAGGAAGAGCGCAATCTGGAGCGAGCTGTTCATGATGACGCTGATGGCGTAGTCGGGCTTGTTCGCCGCCATCAGCTGGATGCCGACGACATGCTCGACCGCGTTGCCCGCCAGCGCGACGATCACCAGACCGGTGAAGGCCTGCGAGAGATGGAGGACCGCTATCGTGGGCTCCAGCGCGGCGATGAACCATTCGGAGACGAACGCCGCGCCCAGCGCCGCGACGACGAGGATGGCGACGGCGAGCCAGACTGGCCAGACGCGCTCAGCGGCTTCTATCGCCTCTGCTGGTTCGCCGGGCAGACTGGCCGGGCCGCCCGCCAGCGAGATGGGGATGCTGGCGAGGAAGACGAGCAGCAGGATGATGGCGCAGGCGATGCTCAGTCCCTCACTGTGCGGCTGGGCGGGCGTGTGGAGCAGGAAGGCCAGCGTCGGTATGGCCAGCGCCGCCACCGCGAGCAGGGTGAGTGTGACCATCATGCGCGGCGGGTCCGAGGAGAACTTTTGCTCGCCGTGACGCAGACCGCCCACCAGGAAGGCCAGCCCCAGCACCAGCACGCTGTTGCCCAGAATCGAGCCAATCAGCGCGCTCTGCACCACATCCACCAGCCCGGCGCGCAGGGCGAAGATGCCGACGAAAAGCTCGGGCAGGTTGCCCAGGGCGGATTGCAGCACTCCCGTCGCGCCGGGGCCGAGCCGCGTGCCCAGTTGCTCGGTGGCGTCGCCAACCAGCGCGGCCAACGTCGCCAGCGCCACGCCCGCGACGACGAACGTCAGCACGGCGTTGGCCTCGGCGAAATGGAGGATGCCCGCCAGCGCGCTGGCGACGACGGCGATGGCTATCGTGATGACTTGACGCCGCGAGAGCATACCGAGCGCCTGGGAGATGTTGCTGCCGCTCGCCTTTTTCGCCACCCGCACCCTCCTCCGCTACACCGCTATCCCCGCCCGACACGCGATGTAAACCAGTATAGCATGACGCGAGGGAGCGGAAAATCGGCGAAATGGGTGAAAAAGCGGCGCAACCAGCGGGTTAGGCCTCGGCAGGTTCGGTTTCTGGCTCAGCCTCAGCCTCAGACTCGGTCTCTGTTTCCGGTTCGGTCTGCACTTTGGCCAGGATGGCGGCGTGTTCGCGCAGGGGTTCACCGCTGCCGCCGCGCCGCCACATCAGCAGCTCGGCGGCGATGCTGAGCGCGATCTCGTCGGGCGTCCGCGCGCCCAGGTCCAGCCCAATCGGCGCGTGCACCTGCGCCAGCGTCTCCTTGGCGACGCCTTTGCGCAGCAGCTTGCGGAAGATCGTGCGCACCTTGCCGGGGCTGCCGATCATGCCGACGTAGCCAGCGCCCGTGCCGAGCGCCGCTTCGAGCGCGTCCTGGTCCACCTTGTGGCCGCGTGTGACGATCACCAGCGCGGTCATCGCGTCGGGCGCGAGGGTAGGCAGCAATTCGGGGATATCGCCGACGGTTAGGGTGACGTTGTCGGGCAGCGTCGCTGATTGCACGAACTCGGAGCGGTCGTCCAGCAGACTGACGCGCCAGCCAATGGCCGTGGTCAGCCGGGTCAGCGCTTGGGCCACGTAGCCAGACCCGGCGATAATCAGCCGCGGCTCCGGGCGTATCGGCTCGACAAAGATCTCCAGGGTCGCGCCGCAACTGCCGACGCTCTCGCCGCCCTCTGGATCGAGATGGTAGGTTAGCAAGTTCGTCTGCCCGGAGGCCAGCGCCTCGAGCGCATCGGTGCGGGCGCGGGCATCGGTCTGCTGTCCGCCAAAGGTGCCGAGCGCGCTGCCATCGTCGCGGACGAACATCTTGGTTCCCGGCGCGCAGGGGGCCGCGCCATAGATTTTGACCACCGTCAGGAGCGTGCCAGCCTCGCCACGCGCCAGCGCCGCCGCGATCTCGCCATACATATATGCGCCTCCCGGAAGCCTGTGATTACCCTATAGCTTCTCTCTGGGAAGTATAGCACGAGAGGTGAAATATTACCGGTGCGGTTAGCCGCGGCATTCATGCTGCGATGTCGGAATACGGTACGGCTATCGGCGCGCGATTGCCTTCTCTGGCATCGTAGCATCGCTTTCGGCGACTGGATCGATCTGTGGTCTCTCGCTACGCGCGCGGGCCACACTGATCAGCGCGACGGCGGCGATGATGATCGCGGCGGAGGCGATGGTGACCCAGCTCACCGCCTCATTGGCGAAGGCCCAGCCCAGGAAGACCGCGACCACCGGGTTGACGTAGGCGTAGGTTGAGGCGCGCGCCGCCGAGACGTGATGCAGCAGCCAGACATATGCCGAGAACGCGACCAGCGAGCCGAAAATGATCAGAAAGGCAAGGGCAAGCGCTGACTTGAGTGAGATAGCTTCGAGGTGGACTTGGCCCCACTCGCCGGTTGCGGTGGCGATCACGATCAGCAGCGCGCCGCCGCCCAACATTTCCATCCCGGTGCCCAGCAGTTGCGTTCCAGGGAAGGGCGCGCTACGGGCATAGAGCGAGCCAATCGCCCAGCAGATCGCCGCCACCAGCAGCGCCAGGATGCCGATGAGCTGCGGACCCGCGCCCGACGACTCCGCCTGAGTGGCCAGCAGGATGACGCCCGCGAAGCCAATCACCAGCCCGACCACCGTCAAACCGGTTGGCCGCACGCCGCCGGGACGCAACCAGTCGAAGAGCGCCATCCAGAGCGGGACCGCCGCAATCAGCAGCGCCGCCAGCCCTGAGGGTACCTGCTGCTCGGCCCAGGAGACGATGCCATTGCCGCCCAGCAGCAACAGCCCGCCGACGATCAGCGCGGAACGCCAGTGAATCAGTTTCGGTCGCTCGCCGCCACGCAGGCGCATCAAAAGGTAGAGAATCGCGCCCGCGATAAGGAAGCGCACGCCTGCCATCAGAAACGGCGGCATGGTCGCGACGGCGAAGCGAATGGCGAGATAGGTGGAACCCCAGATGATATAGACGGCGGTGAACGCGAGAATAATCTGCGTGCGGGGGCTCGTGCGATTAGCCAGCATCGGAAAGAGCTTCTTTCTCCGTTGATGGCAGCGGGATCTGCGCTGTCTCTTTGATCGTCGAGAGAACGATGGTGGTGCGCGTGGAGCGGATGGCGTCGATGGGGCCAAGCCGCTGGCGAAGCAGGTCGCTCAGGGCGTTGGTGTCGGCAACGCGCACCTTTAAGAGATAACAGTCTTCCCCGGCAATGTGATGCACCTCCTGCACCTCGGGAATCATCGCCAGCTCGTCGCCGATCACGCGCGAGCCGATACGCTCATCGGCGCGGACATAGATGAAGGCGAGCAGCCCCATCTCGAGCGCCTTGGGATTCAGCCGCGCCTCGTACCCTTCGATGAAGCCGCGCGTCTCGAGCTTGCGGATGCGCTCTAAGATCGCGGAAGGAGCCATCGCCAGCCGCCGCGCAATCTCGGCGTTGGACGTCCGCGCGTCATTTTGAAGAATAGACAGTATTTTGCCATCAATGTCGTCAATCATTCGGCCTCACCTCCGTTGAAAAGAAGATACATCGCTCTAAACAGCCTGTCAAGAACAATTTCTCACACTGCTCATTGGCCCGATAACCAGCGGTCACGCGCGTCTTTGGCTGTGTTGAAGGTGGCTTCGAGCGCGGGGCTCTGCTCCATGATCTGCTGCCGAAGCGATTGCAGTGTCCTGATATAGCTATCCAGCGGGGCAAGGAGTGGGGCGCTGTTGGTCAGGCAGATGTCGCGCGCCATACGCGGGCTGCCCGAGGCGACGCGTGTCGTATCGCGGAATCCGCCCGCCGCCAGCGCAAGTGAGTCGGTCGCATCAGGCGACTCGGCGGCGGTCAGCATGAGCGCGCTTGCCGCCACCAGCGGCAGATGGCTTGCCAGCGCGACGGCCTGATCGTGTTGCTCGGGCGGCATGATGCGTGGGTGTGCGCCTAGCGCCTCAACGACTCGTACAACACGGTGGAGCGCGGCGGTGGATGTGCGGTCGGTGGGTGTCAGACACCAGGCGCAGCCATCATAGAGGGCGCCGTTGGCTGCTTCGACTCCGGACTTTTCGCTGCCCGCCATGGGATGCCCGCCGACGAACTGGCCTGGCGCTCTCAGCATGGACTCCGCCCAGGAGACTACGGGCGCTTTGACACTGCCGAGGTCAGTGACAATCATCGTCTCAGCCAGCAGCGGCGCGATCTCCGCTAGCAGATCGCGCATCGCCAGCAGCGGCGTGGCCAGCACGACTAGATCGCTCCCCTTCACCGCCTCTGCGAGCGATTTGCCCGCGGCGTCGATGGCTCCGCGCTCGATGGCGCGCTCGGTTACGCCGGGATCGACGTCGAATCCCATCACCTGCCGGGCCTCTCCACGTTCCCGCAGTGCCATGCCGAGCGACGCGCCCATCAGCCCCAGGCCGATGATGGCGACACGGTCGACCGCGGGAGCACCTGACACCTCAACATCCGCGAAGCCAGGTCGTAGCGCCACCGCCTCGCGCAGATAGACGTGGCGCAACTCGCCCTGACCCTTCGTCGTGTTGATGTGGAGCAGCACGCGGATGCAGCGGGCGACGCTGCCAGGCACCGGAATCTCGCGGGCGCAGAGCAGCGCGACCTCGTTCCAGCCCAGCTCGCGCGCGGCCAGGGCGGGATAGGCGGCGTCGAGGTCATCGGTGACGGTGAAGAACGCGCTGGCGATATCGGCGACATCGAGGGTGTTGCGCGCGACCAGTCGTTCGAGCAGCTCGCGGGTGGCGGCGAGGATCGCTTCGGCGCTGTTGTCGGCGGCGGTGGTCGCGCCGCGCAGCCCTCGGCAGCGCATAGTAGATGAGTCGTCCATCGGCATATCCTTCTTAAATGATATTGTCTGGGAAAACAAAAAAGCAGAAGCGAGAATGCTTCTGCTTACCCTCTGGCTGGCGGTTACGCCTCTCGGTGATCTAACACCTCATCGCGCTCGCGGCGACATCCGACCTGCCCCGCCAGAGGGCCGCCGGTAATACGAGTCTCCGTGGAAGGCGGTAGGTGTTGTCATGCCAGCATGATAGCGACCCGCACGAGCGTCGTCAAGTAGACATAACTATAGTGGGCAAAATACGTATTCATATAGTCATTGCGTATGAGTACCGGCCCTTTGCATGGCTGAGGTGGTGGTGGTATACTCTCCTTAACGATCCTTTAACACCAGTCCCGAGAGGCTGGAAAGGAGTGTACGCGTGGTCTGTGCGCCTGCCTGCCCGCTACGGGCATTTCGCTCATATAGAACTGCTCTCCTTCATCCCATCCAGCGCGATGGTGATGGAGGCTTTTTTTATGCTCTCCGCTCCTTTCACAATGCCGATCTGCCATTAATTACTATCCACGCCAGTGACAAGACATACCTACGCGACAGAAAAGGAGTGTGCCAGTGAGCGCCTCTGACACAACTGCCCGCGCCATCGGCGTTGGCAAAATCATCTTCAGCGAGGAGGAGATGCGCCGCGCGATCTCCCGCATTGCCCACGAGATTCTGGAACGTAACGCGGGCGCGCGCGATCTGGTGCTGGTCGGCCTCCATACCCGTGGTATCCCGCTGGCGCACCGGCTGGCCGAGCGCATCAACGCGCTGGAAGGCATCGCCGTACCGGTCCATGAGTTGGATATCACCAATTATCGCGATGACCGCCCCGCGCAGCCGCCGGTGGAACGCGCGCCCCTCGAACTTCCGGTAGCGGGCCAGACCGTCGTGCTGGTGGATGACGTGCTCTTCACCGGGCGCACCACCCGCGCCGCGATCGATGCGCTGGTAGAGGCGGGCCGCCCGCGACGGGTGCAGCTGGCCGTCATGGTGGACCGCGGCCACCGCGAGCTGCCGATTCGCGCCGATTACGTCGGCAAGAACGTCCCGACGGCGCTGAGCGAGAGCATCCATGTGCGCCTGCGCGAGATCGACGGGTTGGACGCCGTGGTGCTTGTGCCCGCGCCCGAACGCAGTGGCGATGCGCCGCAGTCGGGAGGCACGTCATCATGACGACACTAGAGACGAAGACGGGGAAGCGGGCGGCATACCACTGCTCGTTCTGCGGTAAATCCAAGGACCAGGTAATGCGGCTGATCGCTGGCCCAGGCGGCGTCTACATCTGCGATGAGTGCGTGGACCTGTGCCGCGAGATCATCGAGGAGGAGGCAACCGCGCCCGGCGCCGGTGAGCCGCCAGTCGTGCCGGATGATTCGGCGACATCGGATGTTTCACGTGAAACGCCCACCGTCTCCGGCGTCTCCACACTGGTCGCGCGCCAGCATGTGCTCGATCTGGACGACTGGACGCCCGACGAGTTGCGCGCGCTGCTTGATCGCGCCGCGACGATGCGCGAGCTGCTTGGCCGACCTGGGACGCGCCTGAAGACGCTGCAAGGCCGCGTGCTGGTCAACCTGTTCTACGAGAACAGCACCCGGACGCGCGTCTCGTTCGAGCTTGCGGGCAAGAAGCTGGGCGCGGATGTCGTCAACGTGACGGCCTCGGCCAGCAGCGTGACCAAGGGCGAGTCGCTACGTGATACCGTCGAGACGCTCCAGGCGCTGGGCGCGCGTATCGTCGTCGTCCGCTCCAGCCAGTCGGGCGCGCCCGATGCCATTGCCCGCGCCATTCGCGGCGGGGTCGTGAACGCGGGCGACGGCTGGCATGCCCACCCGACGCAGGCGCTGCTCGATCTCTTCACGCTGGAGCGCCATCTGAAGATGGTGGCGGGCAAACGGATCGTCATTCTCGGAGACATTCTGCATAGCCGCGTCGCCCGCTCAAATGTCTGGTCGCTCACCGCCGCGGGCGCGGAAGTGGTGCTCTGCGGCCCGCGCACCCTGCTGCCGCCAGCCGCCGCTGAGCTCTATGCGGCGCGCCCTGTTCCAGGAACTGGCGCGCTACGGCATGTCACCATCGAGCCCGATTGCGCCCGCGCGCTCAAAGACGCCGACGCGATCATGGTGTTGCGGCTGCAACGCGAACGGCAGCAGGCGGGCCTCTTGCCATCGCTCCGTGAATACTCGCAGCGCTACGGCCTCAATGAGGCGCGATTGAAGCTGGCGAAGCCCGGCGCGCCGGTGCTCCATCCGGGGCCGATGAATGAGGGCGTCGAGATCGCCTCGACGGTGGCCCACGGCTCGGCGTCGTTGATCGAGGAGCAGGTGACCAACGGCGTCGCCGTGCGCATGGCGGTGCTGGAGATGGTCGCTGGGGCGCTGGCGGCGGAGGTGAACGCATGAGCAGCGAGACGCGGCAGGAGCAGTTGGCGCTGGTAGGAGCGCGTATCCTCGATCCAAACCGGCATCTGGACGAGCCGGGCTGGCTGCTGATTCGCGACGGGCGTATCGTCGCGCGCGGAACCGATGCCGACGCGCTGGCGGCGCTGGTGGCGGAGTCGGATGCGCCGCTACGCACGGTGGAGCTGCCCGTGAGCTGGGTGCTGGCGCCGGGCTTCGTCGATCTGCACGCCCACCTGCGCGAGCCGGGCTTTGAGGGCAAAGAGACGATTGCCAGCGGGGCACGGGCCGCCGCGCGTGGCGGCTTCACCACGATCTGCTGCATGCCAAACACCAATCCAGTGATCGATTCACGTGCAACGCTCGACTACGTGCTCTCGCGCGCGAAGGATGCGCCTGCCCATGTCCGCCCCATCGCCGCTATCAGCAAGGGCGAGGATGGTCGCGAGTTGAGCGAGATGGCCGAGCTGGTCGAGGCGGGCGCGGTTGCCTTCTCCGACGATGGCCGTCCGGTTCATAGCAGCCGCCTGATGCGTCTCGCGCTCGAATACGCCGCGCCGCTGGGCGTTCCCGTTGTCGAGCATTGCCAGGATGAGGACCTGGTTGGAGGCGGCGTGATGAACGAGGGCGCGGTGGCGACGATGCTGGGCCTGCGCGGCTGGCCCGCGGCGGGCGAGGAGGTGATGCTGGCGCGCGATCTGGCGCTGGTGCGGCTCACCGGCGCGCGCTACCATGCGGCGCACCTCAGCACAGCGGGTTCGGTGGACCTGATTCGGGCGGCGAAGGCCGAGGGGCTGCCGGTCACGGCGGAGGTCACGCCGCACCATCTGCTGCTGACAGATAGCTGGGTGGCGGGTGAGCGCACCGGGCCGCTGGCGGCGGCGCTGGCGGCCGAGGGGCTGACTATCGAGCCTGGGGTGCGCTACGACACCAATACCAAGGTCAATCCGCCGCTCCGCACAACCACCGATTGTGAAGCGCTACTGGCGGGACTGATCGACGGCACAATTGATGCCATTGCTACAGATCATGCGCCCCACACAGTGGTTGACAAGGACTGCGAGTACGGCGAGGCGGCGTTCGGCATCTCCGGGCTGGAGACGGCGCTGGCGTCGCTGCTGGCGCTGGTGCGGGCGGGCAAATTACCACTTGAGACGTTGGTCGCCGCGCTCACATCGCGGGCGGCGCACGCCTGGAGGCTGGAGGCAGGAACACTTCAGCCAGGCGCGGCGGCGGATGTAGTGATCTTCGATCCCGACGAGACATGGACGGTTAATCCAGCGCAGTTCGCCTCACGCGGGCATAACACACCGCTGGCGGGCGTGCCGCTGCGCGGGCGCGTGCGGATGACGCTGCTCGATGGTGTCGTGGTGTATGACGCGGCGGGCGAGGCAGGCAAGGCAGCCGGGACGGACAGGGCTGACGAGGCAGTTCGCTAGCAGAGACCGGGAGGCACGAGTATGGAGTGGGAACGGCGCGAGCAGCGTGCGGTGCTGACGCTGGAAGATGGGGCAACCTTTACCGGGCGGCCGTTCGGCGCGATTGAGGCGATGCGCCATGGACGCCGGGGCGAGGTCGTCTTCGCGACGGGCATGACGGGCTACCAGGAAATCTGCACCGACCCATCCTATCGTGGGCAGATGGTTGTGCTGACCTACCCGCTGATTGGCAACTACGGTGTCACGCTGGCCGATGTCGAGTCGCGCCGTCCGTGGCTCTCCGCGCTGATCGTGCGCGAGGCCAGCGACGACTATAGCAACTGGCGCGCCTCCGCCTCGATTGACGATTATCTGGCCGCCAACGGCATCCCTGGCGTCTGCAAGTTGGACACCCGCGCCCTGACGCGCCACCTGCGCGAGCATGGCACCCTGCGTGGTGTCCTGCGGGTCTATGAGGCGGGCGAGACACCGGATATCGAGGCGCTGGTGGCCGAGGCGAATCAGGTGCATACCGTCACCGATCTCGATGTGGTCGCGGATGTCTCGATCAAGGCGGCGGATACCTGGCAGGCGGACGAGCCAGCGTCAGCCGGGGCGCCGCGCATCTTGCTGATTGACACGGGCTACAAGCAGAATATCGCCCGCAGCCTGGCGCGGCGCGGGCTGGAGGTTATCATCGCGCCGCATACCGTGACCCTCGCCGACGTGCGCCGCCTCCGCCCCGATGGCGTGCTGCTCTCCAATGGGCCGGGCGATCCAGAGAGCGTGGCGAACCTGGTGGAGCTGACGCGCGTGCTGGTCTGGGAGGAGCAGATGCCGCTGATGGGCATCTGTCTCGGCCACCAGATTCTCGGGCTGGCCGCGGGCGCGCATACCAGCCGCCTGCCGTTTGGCCACCACGGCGTCAACCATCCCGTGCGCGAGGTGCGCACCTCGCGCGTGACGGTCACCTCGCAGAACCATAACTTCCAGGTGGATGCGGCGACGATTCCCGCCGCGAGTGGCCTCTACGTGAGCCATATCAACCTCTCGGATGGCAGTGTCGAGGGGATGGCGCATGAGACGCTGCCGGTCTTCTCGGTGCAATATCATCCGGAGGCCGCGCCCGGCCCGGAGGACAATCAGGGGCTGTTCGACCGCTTCGCGGCGATGGTGCGTGAGGCGCGGACGCTGGCGCGGTCGGCATAGGCGATAATCTTGCGAGAAAGCACGATGGAGACCCAGCTCTTGCCTGGCGTCACGATGCGCCAAGCGGCGCCAGGGGATGCCGCGACCTTCGCGGAGATCCACGAGGAGATTGCCTGCTGGCTGTGGGAGCGTGGCATCCACCAGTGGCAGCCAGGCACGTTCCCCATCGAGTGGATTCACGATGCGATAGCCCGCGGCGAGCTCTATCTGGCCAGCGAAGCGGGCACGGTGATTGGCGCGGTCATCGTCCAGGCGAGCGATACCTTCACGTGGGGTGAGGCGAGCGTCACCGACGCGGCGGGTTATATCCATGGCCTACGCGTGCGGCGGAGTGCGGCGGGTCGTGGCATCGGGCTGGCGCTGCTACGCTGGGCCGAACGGAAGATCGCGGCGCGCGGCAACCATCTCGCCCGGCTCGATTGCATGGCTGAGAATCCAGCGCTTTGCGCCTACTATGAGCGGGCGGGCTACCGGCGGGTGCAGACAAAAGCTCATCAGGGCGGAGATCGTATCTATCTGGTCGCAATGTTGGAGAAGTCTTTAGATGGGGAATGAGGATGCGGTTAGCGCGATTTGCCGACATCGACGAGTTTGCGGCGCGGGTTGAGCCGTACTTGCTGGCGCACGAGGCGACCCATTGCCTGATGCTCGGCCTGCTTGCGACGTTGCCGCGCGGCGCCTTGCCCGCCGATGCGATCCCCTATATGGCGCTGGTGGAGGATGACGGGGCGGTCGTGCTGGTCGCGATGCGCACGCCACCCCACAACGCTATCCTCTCGCTGATCGCGCCGGAACATGCCGCCGAGCCAGCAGAAGCGCTGGGACTGATTGCCAGCGATCTCTGGTCGCGCTATCACGACGGCCTGCCCGGCGTTCATGCGTCCGTTCCCGTCGCGCATCTCTTCGCCGAGCACTGGCAGCGGCAGGCGCGTGTGGCGGCGCGCCTGGCAATGCGGGAGCGTATCTACGAACTGGAAACGGTGATCCCGGTTTCAGGTGTGCCTGGAAGCTATCGCCGTCCCACCGTGGCCGACCACGATCTGCTGGTCCGCTGGCTCGATGCGTTCACGGCTGAGGCGCTCGGCCCGCGGGAGTATCTTGATGCGGCGGACTGGGTGGATCGCTACTTCGCGTCAGCGACGCGCGGCGGCTATCTGTGGGAAGATGGCGGCGTGCCTGTCTCGTTTGTCTCGTATGGCAATCCGACGGCGCACGGCATCCGCATCGGCCCGGTCTATACGCCGCCGGAATCCCGCGGACGGGGCTATGCCAGTGCGTGCGTCGCGACGCTGAGCCAGCATCTGCTGGAAAGCGGGCGCACCTTTTGCTACCTGTTTACCGATCTGGCCAACCCAACCTCCAATCACATCTATCAGGCAATTGGCTATAACCCGGTCAACGATGTGGATGTCTACGAATTCGAGATGGAGCAATAAGAACCATGGCGCGCGAAGATATCAAGAGTGTGCTCGTCATCGGCAGCGGGCCAATCATCATTGGCCAAGCCGCTGAGTTCGACTATGCGGGCACACAGGCCTGCCGGGCCCTGCGTGAGGAGGGCAAGCGCGTCATTCTGGTGAACTCGAATCCCGCCACCATCATGACCGATGAAGGCGTTGCCGACGTCACCTACATCGAGCCGCTGACCGTCGAGGTCTTGCGGCGGGTGATCGAGCGCGAGCGCCCCGATGGCATCCTGGCGACGCTGGGCGGCCAGACGGGACTCAACCTCGCGGTCAGGCTGGCCGACGCGGGCATCCTCGAAGAGTTTCACGTGAAACTTTTGGGCACGCCGCTGGCGACGATTCAGAAGGCGGAGGACCGCGAGCTTTTCCGCCAGCTGCTGCTCGATCTGGGGCTGGAGGTGCCGCCGAGCCGTACCGTCACCAACGTCGAGGATGCGTTGACGTTCTCGGATGAGGTGATTGGCCTGCCCGCGGTGATCCGCCCGGCCTATACGCTTGGCGGCACCGGCGGTGGCATCGCCCGCACCCGCGCCGACCTCGAACGAATCGCCGCCGGGGGTATCGCCGCCAGCCCGATCTCGCAGGTGCTGGTGGAGCAATATCTGGGCGGCTGGAAAGAACTCGAGTATGAGGTCATCCGCGACGGCGAGGATACCTGCATCACCGTCTGCAATATGGAGAACTTCGACCCGCTTGGCATCCACACCGGCGATAGCATCGTCGTCGCGCCCAGCCAGACGCTCTCGGATCGCGAGTACCAACTGCTACGTAGCGCCGCGATCCGCATCATCCGCGCGCTGGGCGTCGAGGGTGGCTGCAACATCCAGTTCGCGCTCGATCCGCACAGCTTCCGCTTCTATGTGATCGAGGTCAACCCGCGTGTCAGCCGTAGCTCGGCGCTGGCCTCCAAAGCTACCGGCTACCCTATCGCACGCGTGGCGGCGAAGATTGCCATCGGACTGCGGCTGGACGAGATTGGCAACGAGGTGACGGGCAAGACGGTGGCCGCCTTCGAGCCCGCGCTTGACTACGTCGTCGTCAAGATTCCGCGCTGGCCGTTCGACAAGTTCCCGCTGGCGGACCGCGCGCTGGGGACGCAGATGAAGGCGACCGGCGAGGTGATGGCGATTGACCGCACCTTCGAGGGCGCGTTGCAGAAGGCGATGCGCGGGCTGGAGCTACGCGCCGATGCGTTACAGGCGCCCAGTCTTGCCGACGATGGCTCGCGCGATGGCGGCAGTGAGTATCCCGCCAACGATGTGCGCCTCTGGAGCCTGCTCGATGCCCTGCGCAATGATAGCGCGATAGGCATGTTGGAAGCGCTGCACACGCAGACGGGCATTGATCGCTGGTTCCTCTCGAAGCTGCGCAACATCGTGCTGATGGAGCAGCGCCTCGCCACGCGCGCGCCGACGCCGGAGCTGCTACGCTCCGCCAAGCAGATGGGCTTCTCCGATGCCCAGATTGGCCGCCTTCGCGCGAGCGCCGGGCAAGATGCGCTCGTCACCGCCGCCGATATCCGCGCGCAACGGGAACGCTGGGGCATTCGGCCAACCTTTAAGATGGTGGATACCTGCGCCGCCGAGTTCGCCGCGCAGACGCCCTACTTCTACGCTACCTACGAGCAGGAGAATGAGGCGGAGGCACTGCCGGGCGCGAAGGCGGTGGTGCTGGGCAGCGGGCCAATCCGTATCGGCCAGGGCATCGAGTTCGACTATTGCTCCGTGCGTGCGGCCCAGGCATTACGCGCAGCGGGGGTGCGCAGTATCATGGTCAACTCGAATCCCGAGACGGTCAGCACCGACTTCGATATGTCCGACCGCCTCTACTTCGAGCCGCTCGACGAGGAGAGCGTGCTGGCGATTCTGTGCAATGAGGCGGAGGCTGGGGCAGCGAGCGATTCGCCGGATGCGCCAGATGAGCGCAAGCTGCCGCCCGTCGTCGTCCAGTTCGGCGGCCAGACCGCTATCGGCCTGGCCGCGCCGCTTCAGGCGGGTGGCGCGCCGATTCTAGGCACCTCGGTGGATAGCATTGATCTGGCCGAGGACCGCCGCCGCTTCGATGCGCTGATGGAGCGTCTGGGCGCGCCGCGTCCGCGTGGGGCGGGCGTGCGCACGGCGGCTGAGGCGATGGCGACGGCTGAGGAGATTGGCTATCCGGTGCTGGTGCGCCCGTCGTACGTCCTGGGTGGGCGGGCGATGGAGATCATCCACACACCCGAATCGCTGGAGCGCTACGTTTCACGTGTCATCGCGCAGTTCGGCGAGCACCCGATCCTCGTCGACCACTACCTCATCGGGCGCGAGGTGGAGGTAGACGTGCTCTGTGATGGGCAGGATGTGCTGATCCCCGGCATTATGGAGCACATCGAGCGCGCGGGCGTCCACTCCGGCGACAGCTTCGCCGTCTATCCCCCGCGCAGCCTCTCGGACGACGAGAAGACGGCGATAGCGCGGCATGCGCGCAACATCGCGCTGGCGCTCGGCGTGCGTGGCCTGATGAATGCACAGTTCGTCCTGACCGAGCCAAATGGGACGCCGGGGGACAACGTCTATGTGATCGAGGTCAATCCGCGCGCCTCGCGTACGGTGCCCTTTCTCAGCAAAGTGACGGGTGTGCCGATGGTTGATCTGGCGACGCAGATACCGCTCGGCCAGACGCTGGCTCAGCTCGGCTACAGCGGACTGCCCGATGGCCTCTGGCCGGAACAGCCACTCTTTGCGGTGAAGGG
>Ga0068857_100000197_pt1 | contig 39064 bp, 39 predicted proteins | sample KBSCornC72_FD_66591 | JGI IMG/M metagenome (GOLD analysis project Ga0068857, IMG submission 66591) | Corn rhizosphere microbial communities from Kellogg Biological Station, Michigan, USA - KBS Corn C7-2 | ecosystem: Host-associated > Plants > Roots > Rhizosphere > Soil ...
AGCTCCTGCTCGATCACCTCGCTCATGCGCGAGCGGGTGCTCATCTCGACGCCCTTCATGAGCGACACCACCGGGATGCCGTCGGGGATCAGCTCGCGCACGATCCGCAGGTTCTCGCGCAACGACTGGCTGGGCACCGAGAGGTACACCTGCTCGGCGCCCTCCAGCACCTCGGGCAGCCGGGTGGACGACTGGATGCCGCGGGGCAGGTTGATGCCCGGGAGGTAGTCCGAGTTGCGCCGCGACTGCATGATCTCGCGGGCCAGCTCGGCTCGCCGTGCCCAGATCGCCACGCTCGATCCGCCGTCGGCCAGGACCTTGGCGAAGGTCGTGCCCCAGGAGCCGGCACCGAGGACCGCGACCCGGCTCTGTCCGGGCTTGAGCGCCAGCGGAGTGGAGATCGGCTGCGTGATCGGCTGCGAGCCGCCGACCACCGGCAAGGGCTTCGTGCTGGGGGGAACCACCTCGTCCGTCATGTCGTCATTCTCTCGGCTTCGCCGGGTTTTTCCGCCGCTTCGGGCGCCTCGGCTGCTTCGGCTCGACGATCCGGCCGAACTCGCTCTGGCCGTGGGCCGCCGGGTCCCAGCGCTCGGTGGGAGCGGTCTCGCCGCGCAGCCCCTCGAGCAGCGCCGTGATGGCCTGCATCACGAAGAGCGTGGCCTCGGAGAGTGTCTTGGCGTCCAGCGGCTTGCCCCGCCAACGGCTCAGGTCGAGAGGCTCGCCGATCACGACGTCGACCGTCTTGCGCGGGAACAGGCTGATGCGCTTGCCCCAGCGCGGCAGGATCTTCTGTGCGCCCCAGTGCGCGGCAGGGATCAGAGGCACGCCCGTCTCGAGCGCGATGCGGACGGCGCCCGACTTGCCGCGCATCGGCCACAACTCGGGGTCGCGGGTCAGCGTCCCCTCCGGATAGATCACCAGCGCGAGGCCCTCCTTGATGAGCCGCTCGCCCTGCGAGATCGTGCTGCTGTGGCCCCGCGACGCGCGCTCGACGGCCACCTGCCCGGTGACTCGGAAGGCCCAGCCAACGACCGGCGCGCGGAACAGGCTCGCCTTGGCCAGGTAGTGCGGAACCCGGCCGTGATGCCAGAGCGTGTACGCCGTGACGAGCGGGTCGAAGTCGGTGATGTGGTTCGCGGCCATGATGAACGGCCCGCTGGTCGGGATGCGCTCGATGTTCTGCACGCGGTACCGGCCCACCAGCAGCACGAACGGCACGACCAGGGCGCCGAAGAAGCGCCAGACCGGCGTCTTCTCCCGCCGCTCGACCGCCTTGTCGCGCGTCGGGTCGGAGTAGCCCAGCGCCCTAGCCTTCCAGGCTGAACTGCGCCCCGAGGGCCTCAAGCTTCTTGACGAAGTGCTCGTAGCCGCGGCTGATGATCCCGAGGTTGGTGACCGTCGAGCGACCCGTCGCGGTCAGGGCTGCGATCAGGTAGCTGAATCCGCCGCGCAGATCGGGCACGCGCACGTCGGCTCCGTGCAGCGGGGTGGGACCGGTGACGACGGCCGCCTGCTCCAGCTTGCGCCGGGGAACGCGGCGGCTGACCGACTCGAGGCCGTCCTGGTGCACGACGATGTCTGCACCCATCTCGACCAGCGCATCCGTGAACCCGAAGCGGTTCTCGTAGACGGTCTCGTGCACGACCGACACGCCCTCCGCCTGCGTCAACGCGACGATCAGGGGCTGCTGCCAGTCGGTCATGAATCCCGGGTGCACATCGGTCTCGACGCGCACCGGCCGCAGGGCCCCGCCCGGATGCCAGAAGCGGATGCCGTCTTCGTGCACCTCGAAGGCGCCCCCGACCTTGCGGTACACGTTCAGGAAGGTCATGAGCTCGGGCTGCTTCGCCCCGCCGACGAAGATGTCGCCGCGGGTGGCGAGTGCCGCGGCTGCCCAGCTCGCCGCCTCGTTGCGGTCGAAGATCGCGCGGTGGGTGAAGCCGCTCAGGGTCTCGACGCCCTCGATGAAGATGGTGCGGTTCGGCTCCATCCAGATGATGGCGCCCATCTTCTGCAGGATCGCGATCAGGTCCATGATCTCGGGCTCGATCGCCGCGTTCTTCAGCTCGGTGACGCCCTCGGCCCGCACCGCGGTCAGCAGCACCTGCTCGGTGGCTCCGACGCTCGGGTACGGCAGCTCGATGTTGGCGCCGTGCAGGCCGTCGGGGGCGGTGATCCTGATGCCCTCGTAGGTCTTGTCGACGACCGCGCCCATGGCCCGCAGGGCGTCCATGTGGAAGTCGATCGGGCGGTCGCCGATGCGGCAGCCGCCGAGGTCGGGGATCAGCGCCTCGCCGAGGCGATGCAGCAGCGGCCCGCAGAACAGGATCGGAATGCGGCTCGAGCCGGCGAGCGCGTCGATCTCGTGGAACTGCGCCCGCTCGACGTTGGTCGGGTCGAGCACGAGCACGCCGTCTTCGGGGCTCGCGACATCGACGCCGTAGGCGCCGAGCATGCCGGTGACCACCTGGATCTCGCTGAGATCCGGGACGTTCTGCAAGACGCTCCGCGTCTCGCCGAGCAGGGCGGCGACCATCGCCTTGGTGGCAAGGTTCTTGGCGCCCCGCACCTCGATCCGACCGCGAAGAGGTTTGCCACCGTCGATCACGATCTTGTCGGAGGTGAGGCCCACCCGAGCGCCCGCCTTCTGGGCGTCTTTCGCGAGATCTGCGACCGAATCCACCTGTGCTCCTGTCTTAACCGCCCCAGACGCCCGTATCGGGGGCGGCGTCTCGGACCTCCCGAGTGTACCTGGGCGGCGCGGACACGGCTGCGTCCGCGTGATGAGAGCGCAGACTCCTTACAGGATCAATCCCTGCTTACAGGATCAATCCCTGCGGCAGGGGCAGCGGGAGTTCTTCGTCACTCACCGAACGGGGAGCGTCGTCGGCCGCCAGCTCTCGCGGCCGCGTTCGAACTGGGTGATCCGCTCCTCGTCGCGCAGGGTGAGGCCGATGTCATCTAGGCCCTCGAGCAGCCTCCAGCGGGTGTAGTCGTCGATGTCGAAGGGAACGACGAGGTCACCGACGGCGACCGTGCGCGCAACCAGGTCGACCGTGGCGGAGATTCCCGGCTCGGCCTCGATGCGCTCCCAGAACTGCTCGACCAGGTCCTCGTCGACGGTGCCGGTGAGCAGACCCTGCTTGCCCGAGTTGCCGCGGAAGATGTCGCCGAACCGCGGCGCGATCACGGCCCTGAAACCGTAGTCGCGCAGCGCCCACACCGCGTGCTCGCGGCTCGAGCCGGTGCCGAAGTCCTGGCCGGCAAAGAGCACGGCCGCGTCCGCGTAGGCCGGATCGTTGAGGATGAAGTCGGGATCCTGCCGCCATGAGGAGAACAGCGCATCCTCGTAGCCGGTCTTGGTCACCCGCTTGAGGTAGACCGCCGGGATGATCTGGTCGGTGTCGACGTTGCTGCGGCGCAGCGGCACGGCGACGCCGGTGAAGGTGGTGATCTTGTCCATTACGCGCTGACCTCCTGCTTGCTCGCAGCCAGATCCCACGGCGACGACAATGTGCCCCGGATGGCGGTGGCCGCGGCCACCAGCGGCGACACCAGGTGGGTGCGCCCTCCCTTGCCCTGACGCCCCTCGAAGTTGCGGTTGCTGGTGGATGCGCAGCGCTCCCCCGGCGCCAACTGGTCGGGATTCATCCCGAGGCACATCGAGCAGCCCGCGAAGCGCCACTCGGCGCCGAACTCCTCGAAGATCTTGTCGAGCCCCTCGGCCTCGGCCTCCAGCCGCACCCGCGCCGAACCCGGCACGACCATCACGCGCACGTGCTCGGCCTTCTTCTGACCCTTGACGATGCTCGCGAAGGCCCGCAGGTCCTCGATGCGCGAGTTGGTGCACGAGCCCATGAAAACGGCATCCACGCGGATGTCCTTCATGGGCGTGCCTGGCGCGAGATCCATGTACTCCAGCGCGCGCTCGGCCGCCGTGCGGTCGTTCGGGTCGGAGTACGACGCAGGGTCGGGGATCACGTCGCTCAGCGAGACGCCCTGGCCGGGGTTGGTGCCCCAGGTGACGAACGGCTCCAGCTCGTTCGCGTCGAGGTAGACCTCGGCGTCGAAGACCGCGTCGTCGTCGGTGGCGAGGGTGTTCCAGTAGGCGACAGCGGCATCCCAGTCGGCGCCCTGCGGCGCGTGCGGGCGGCCCTTCAGGTAGGCGTAGGTCGTCTCGTCGGGCGCGACCATGCCGGCCCGCGCACCCGCCTCGATCGACATGTTGCAGATGGTCATGCGGCCCTCCATCGAGAGGGCCCGGATCGCACTTCCGCGGAACTCGAGCACGTAGCCCTGCCCGCCGCCGGTGCCGATCTTCGCGATGACGGCCAGGATGATGTCCTTCGCGCTCACGCCCGGGCGTAGTTCGCCCTCCACCGTGATCGCCATCGTCTTGAACGGCTTGAGCGGCAGCGTCTGAGTGGCGAGCACGTGCTCGACCTCGCTGGTGCCGATGCCGAACGCCATGGCACCGAACGCGCCGTGCGTGCTGGTGTGGCTGTCGCCGCACACCACCGTGATGCCGGGCATGGTGAGGCCGAGCTGCGGCCCGACCACGTGCACGATGCCCTGCTCGATGTCGCCGAGCGGGTGCAGCCGGATGCCGAACTCCTCGCAGTTCTTACGCAGCGTCTCGATCTGCGTGCGGCTGGTGAGGTCGGCGATGGGCCGGTCGATGGCCAGCGTCGGAGTGTTGTGATCCTCGGTCGCGATCGTCAGATCGGGCCGCCGCACCGGACGCCCCTCGGCGCGGAGGCCGTCGAAGGCCTGCGGACTGGTGACCTCGTGCACGAGGTGCAGGTCGATGTAGATCAGATCGGGAGAGCCGTCTTCGCCCTGGACGACGAGGTGGTCGTTCCAGACCTTCTCGGCGAGCGTCTTCGGGCCGGTCTTCGGGCCAGTCTTCGGGCCGGTGTTCGGCGCGGCGCTCGGAGTGCTTGCTGTCGTGCTCATGTCTTCAGTCCTTCTTCGATCGGGATGTCGGCCGACGACGGACTCCGCGACGAGGGAGGCCGGTGACTAGGCCTCGTCGCGGCGACGAAGAAGGAGGTCCCGTTCGAGCAGCATGGGATCGAGAGTAGCAGGCGTTGCTCGGGTCAGGCCGCGCCGCCAGATGGCCCTTAGCCCTCGATCCGGATCGCGAACGACCCGAGCATGACGGTCGCCCCGGGGCCGTGACGCACGACACGCGGTCGTGCACGGCTGAACCCCTATCGTTTCGGCATGGACTTTTGGACTTGGCTGGGCAGGTCAATTGCGCATGACACGGCAGGGTGGATTGCCGTCTTCATCGCGGTCCTCGCCCTGGCATCTGCACCGATCTGGTGGTGGCGCCCACTAGTGGCGAAAGTAAAGGCCAGGCGCACCAGGCGGCGCGAGGAGATCAGTGACCGGTCTGGGGCGTCGAAGACAGGACGGCAGCCGGTTCGATCAGAGGTATATGTCTCGTTCACGAGCACGTCGAGCAGGCGTGAGTCGTATACCGCTTATGGCAGTGGGCAGTTGCTAGGTGGCACCCTGAACTACGAAATCGGTAACCACGGCCCGCTCGAAGTCCGAGACGTCAGGGTCGAGCTCTTGGGAAAGGAGATCGAAGCCAAGACAGGGCTCTACTGGGCGAAGATCGATGTTGGAAAGCCCCAGTCCTTTAGCGTGCACGTGCCCTTCGACAAGGATCGAGATGTAGTGCTCCACTGGCGTCACGGTCGGCGCTGGTTTCAACGGTCTTTGATCTTGCCGACCGAGTAGAGAAAGCAACTCGGGGCTGGGACTTCCAGCTCTGTACGGGCGTTACCAGCTCTAAAGGGTTGTCGCCCACGGGGTGCCCTCGTCGGGTTCCCCCGGCGCCGGCAGCAATTCGAGCACCGCCAGGTCGTCGCGCGTGACCAGCCGGGTGGCGATGGCGTACTCGACCAGGCGCAGGCGACGGTTGGTGGCCAGGTTGTCGCGGCCGCCCCGCAGGCCGGTGACGCCGATCCGATCGAGCTTGTCGCACACGTTGTCGAGCTTGCGGTTGAAGGCGGTGAGCGTCCACCCCAGGCGCGTCGCCGCCTCCCCCGAGCTCGGGATCTCGCCGTGCCCGGCCGAACTCTGCCGCAGCAAGGGTTCGGCGAGTGCGACGATCAGTTGGCGCTGGCTCGTCGTGAGCGGGACGTGGCCGATGGTCTCGTCGCTCTCGCGCGGGGACGGTTGGCGCGACACCGGCGAGACGGCCGGGCCGTAGTAGCCGCCCGCGGTGCGGATGGTCAGCTCATAGCTGGTGGATCCCGCGCCGAACACGACGTGGATATTCTCGAACACCAAAGGCAACCGCGCGCCCGGGGCGAGGCGGGCCTGCACTTGGCCGCTGGCGTCCGTCACGGTCGCGGTCAGCAGCGTGCCGACGTTCTCGAGCCACCACAGGCCCGACTCGGCGCGGATGCGCAAGAACCGCCGGTGCAGATAGGGATTGTCGTCGACGCTCAAGTCGGATTCGCGGCCGATCGAGAATTCCCGCCCGGGTTCGACGGTGTGGTGCGCGTCGCCGTACTCGACGCGGACTGACTTCAATAGAGGCGAAGCAATGACCGCGTCGATTGGACCGGTGTGGATGCTGAGACTCGACGCAGTGCGCGAAGGGATCTTGCTCACCTGAGCCGCCTCTCCTGAACAAAGGAAAAGCGCTCTGACCGAATCACTCGCGTTCCCCTCAATATTCGACTCAGCTCAATCTTGTCTCGATCAAGACTTTTGGTGGACGTCCAGTTTGGGGGGCGGGGACCTGGGCAGAGGTGTGGTCAGGAGTTCCGTCAGCGAATGATCCGCGAGGCACCTCTAACGCGCCGGCCCGCCATTGTCAGGATCCCAATACGTGGGAGACTGATCGGGCAATTGGGCGCGAGGGTCACGCGCGCCAGGCCAACTGCTGGGCGCACGCCGCTAAAGTTCGAGGCACCCGATTCGGGCGCCTGGTGCCCCAGTGCGCGCTATCCGGCCGGACAGGTGCACCCTAGGGGCTAGTCGCGGTGCGGTGACGGCGGGGTCCGATCGACGCCGACCGGTTTGCCATTTTTCCCGCGCGACATTTCTTTCCAGTGTCCATTGCCCTGAAATGGCCAGCCCCAGTAGGCCCAAACTTGGGCGGGGTCGCTGTCGTCCAGTCCCCGACGGAGACCTCCCCAGGCCTCTCGGGGACCGCCTTCAATCCATTCGAAGATGAGACGATAGTCGGCTACCCGGTCCGGCCTGATCTTGAAGGCGTACTCCTTCGGGTCGCCCCGAACGCTGAGGAACGGAACCGTCGCACCGAGGGCCACCTCGTCCTCTCCCTGGATCACGAGCGTGGCGTCGAGTTCGAAAAGCGTGGCCGGACCGCACGCCGAAAGAATCGCCTTGGCGTGCTGCATCCCACTGGCATCCAGCCCACCAAGGTGCACCTCGGTGTAGGTGAAACTGGCGTCCCGTCGAGCCCAGAAGACCTGCCTCAAGCCGATGACGATTGCGGCCACCAATGCGACTAATGCAACAAGGCCGCTCACGCCCGCCCAACCGGGCCAGCAGAGCCAATCGGGAACGCACATGCGGTCAGTATGGCGGCGGGTCGCTCATGTCGACCAGCACGCCGCGCGAGGTCACCTGCCGAGGCCGACACTGGATGCACTGGGCGCATATCTGGCCGAGCGACCCAATGGCTTGCCCAAGGCTCCTACGTTCAGGAGCGAGGCAGACAGCCCCCGAGCGCTCCCCAATTTCTTAGCGCGATGCGGGGGCACCGCCCCCGCCGACCCGATCAGCCGATCGACGACGTAGCCGTCGATGTCGGGCGGGGAGCTCGGCGTGCGCTGCATGGTGCGCCCACCTTAACCGGTGACTTTGCGGGAATCCATTTTGAGCTTCACCACGCTGGCGACCACCGCGATCGCCATCGCCACGACGATGACGCCCAGCGAGACGATCGTCGGGATCTCGGGTGCCCAGTCGAATCCCTTGCCGCCGTTGAGGAACGGCAGCTCGTTCTCGTGCAGCGCGTGCAGCACCAGCTTCACGCCGATGAACGCCAGGATCACCGCGATGCCGTACTTCAGGTACACCAGCTTCTCGACCAGATCGCCGAGGAGGAAGTACAGCTGCCGCAACCCCATCAGCGCGAAGACGTTGGCCGCGAACACCAGGAACGGGTTCGTGGTGATGCCGAAGATCGCCGGGATCGAGTCGAGGGCGAAGACCAGATCGGTGGATCCGAGCGCGAAGAACACGATCAGCGCCGGCGTGAACACCTTCTTGCCGTCCACAACGGTGCGCAGGCGCGCACCCTCGAAGTGCGGGGTGAAGCGCATCCGGCGCCGCATGAACGCGATGATGCGGCTCTCGTTCTCCATCTCGTCGTCGTGGTTGGTGAAGGCCTGGTTCGCGGCCGTGTAGATCAGGAACAGGCCGAACAGGTAGAAGATCCAACTGAAGTGCTCGATCAGCTGAGCGCCCAGCACGATGAAGACGCCGCGGAAGATCAGGGCGAGCACGATGCCGACCATCAGGATCTCCTGCTGGTACTTCCTGGGCACCGAGAACCTGGCCATGATCAGCAAGAACACGAACAGGTTGTCGATCGACAGGCTGTACTCGGTGAGCCAGCCCGCGACGAACTCACCCGCATGGTCGGCGTCGCCGATCGCCCACAGTGCTCCGGCGAAGAGCAGCGCCAGCACCACGTAGAACGCGATCCAGAACGCGGACTCACGGGTCGAGGGGATGTGCGGGCGGCGGAACGCCAGGAACATATCGACAGCGAGGATCAGCACGAGGACGACGGCCGAGCCGATCTCGAACCAGGCGGGGATCACGGTCTGCATCTGGGTGGTACCTCTCGGACGGTGCCCGCCGGGTGCTCATGGCGGGCGCGATGGATGTCCGAACGTCTCTCCCGCGCAAGTCCGTACCGAGAACGGCGGCCCGCGATCGCGACCGGGGCTGCAGCGTTGAAACCCGTGATGACGGCCGCGACGAGGTGGGATACTCCCCTTCGCGCCGCCTAGCCTAGCGGCTCGATCAGCGTGGGATCGCTCGGGTCGACGGTGCGCGAGTTGTTGACCCGCCGATCCACCTCGTAGGTGGTGATGTGAGCAGCCTGCGCGGTGGAGACCTCGTGCAGCAGGGCGAGCATGTCGTCTTTCTGAGCGTCATCGGCCAGCCGCTCGCTGTCGAGCCAGCGGTCGTAGACACCCGGATCGAGGAACACCGGCATGCGATCGTGCACCTCGCCCGAGGCGTCGCGCGCCTCGCGGGTGATGATCGCGGTGGACACCTGCCAGGCCTCGCCGCCGGCCCCATCGGGCACCTTGCGAGCGGTGAAGATGCCCGCGGCAGCGAGCATGCGCGCCTCGCCGTGCAGGAAGTGCGCCCGCTTGGCGCCCGCCTCGCCGGTCCACTCGTAGTAGCCCCGCATCGGCACGATGCAGCGGTTCGCGGCGAAGGCGTTCTTCCACATGCCGTTCGTGGCCACGGTCTCGATCCGGGCGTTGAACTGGGGGCGCTTGGAGTCCTTGATGAAGGCCGGATGGAAGTCCCAGACCGCGGGCTCGACGCGACGGATCACCTCACCGGTCGCCGAGTCGCGCTTCTCGCGGATGATCGGCGCCCAGTCGGTGGGCGCGATCGAGAACGAGGGCACCCAGTCGCGGTAATCGTTGCCCTCGAGCACGAACTGCTCGATCAGGTCGTTGGTCTTCTCGTCCATCGCGAATCGGCCGCACATGCCAGCCATCCTCTCGCAGGCCGGTGACAGCGATGAGTGTCAGGATGGGCGCATGGCTGATGCAGGAACTCCCCTCTCGTACGAGGCGCTCGCCGACAAGACGCCCGTTCTCACCACCACGGGCACCGAGATCGGCACGGTAGCCCACGTGCTCGCCGACGAGCACCTCGACCTGTTCGACGGGATCGTCGTGAAGACGCACCACGGCATCCGCTTCATCGATCGCGACCAGATCTCGGCCATCACCAGTGAGGCGGTCTCGACGACCATCGCCGATGCCGACGTCGACGCCCTGCCGAAGCCCGACGGCGAGCCGATCTTCGAGGTCGACGCCCTGCAGGGCATCGGGCCCTCGCTGACCGACCACCTGCGCAAGCTCTTCGGTCGGGAGCATTGGACCCGCACCGAATAGTGCGGCGCTCTCAGCCCTCTCGCTGCACGTCCGCCTCGACGTGCCGGTAACCGCCGGTCTCGTAGCCGACCGCCACGACCGCCGGTGACGCCATCACGATGAGCAGGCACCATCCGAGCGGAACGCCCCAGGCCGCGGCCACGACGGCAACCACCAGCAGCGCGATCATCGCGCCGGCCAGCATGAGGTGGAACGGGTCCACGGCACGGAACAGGACCGACCAGAGCACGAAGTAGAGCACCTCGTAGCTGAATACGGGGATCGCGACGGCCAGGACGACACCCAGCGTGCCGATCTTCGCATCGCCCTCGGCGGCGGCGGCCGCGACCTCGAGTCCGGCCCCCACCGCCGCGAGCGCGCCGAAGATGCCGATGTGGCCATACGACCACGCCCACTTGCGCTCGCGGTGACGCCCCAGCACCGCGGCGGCCGGGAAGATGAAGTACGTCCACCACAGGCCGAAGGCCAGCCCGACCCCGGCGATCACGATGAGCACCGCCTCGGCCGTCCACCCGAGATGGTGCACGTAGGCGGCGACGGCGGCGACCGTGCCCAGGATCACCTCGCCCAGGGTGATGATGACCAGCAGGCCGTAGCGCTCGACGATGTGCTCAGCGTTCCAGGGCGTGCCCTGCCAGGTCGGCGACTCATCCGCCGGCTGCCGGGTGGAGACGACGGGACCGCAGAGCTCGACGATCCACAGCAGCACGATGAGAGCGATGAGCAGAGCGGGAGCCGAGGGCCGGAGCACGGCCAGCGCCACCCAGCCGAGCTGGGCTCCCGCCGTGAAGACGATGTACCAGACCGCGGTGCTCCGGCTTGACGGATCGTGTCGAGCGACCCGAGCCCACATCGCGATCATCGAGACCCGCATGATCACGTACCCGATCGCGACCGTGCGGTAGTCGAGGGGCGCGCCGCGGTCGATGGAGCGGAAGACATCGGGAATGCCGAGTGCCAGCACGACCACGCCGACCATCTGCACCATCGTGAGCACGCGGTGCAGCCAGTCGTCAGGGTCGAAGGCCGAGGCGAACCAGGTGTAGCTGATCCACGCCCAGCAGACGGCGATCACGATGAACGAGAATCCGCCAATCGCCGTGCCGAGGTGCCCGGCCGCGAGCGAGTGGGCCAGTTGATCGCCCGCCTGCGCGAAGGCGACCACGAAGGTCAGGTCGAAGAGCAGCTCGAGCGGGCTCGCGCCGCGTCGCAGCCGGGGATCGCGGCCGACCGCTCGCCGCAGCCGGAACCGGCCCGGTTTCGGCAGGGTCTCAGACGTCACCCGACCAGAATCCCGGATCGGGCACCACAGCGGCAAGCGATGCAGCCGCGATGCGGCCTGAGTGCCGCGCCGCTACGCCGGCTCGGGCAGCACCTCGATGCCCGCCGCGATCGCGGCCGCGCGATAGGCGGTCGCCAGGGCGGTCGGGGTCGCGTGGGCGTTGAGTCCGCTGGGATTCGGGACAACCCAGATCGGCACGCCCGCGATCGTCGCGGGCTGCTCCCCCGGCACGGCATCCTTGACGCCGAATGCGATGCGGTACGCGGTGATCCCGAGGATCGCGACGACGCGCGGAGGGGAGGCCGCAACCCGGCGCTCCAGCTCGCGGGCACCGGCGACGAGCTCGTCGCGGGTCAGCTCGTCGGCGCGGGCGGTGGCGCGCCGCACCAGACTGGTGAGGCCGACGCCACGGGCGAAGAGGTGGGCGCGGTCGGCGGCATCCAGACCCTGAGAGGCGTCGACCACGTGATCGAGGATGCCCGCGCGATAGAGCGTCGACCAGAACCGATTGCTGCGCAGCGAGAACGGCGCCTGAACCGCGACGGAGCGCAGGCCGGGGTTGAACCCGACGAACAGCAGGCGGGTTCCCGGCCCCACGGTGTCGGGGATGGTGCCGCCGCGGAACGCCTCCAACTGAGCGCGGGTGAACGTCGGCACGATCTCGCTTTCTGCGGCAGGAGCTCGGGTGGTGAGCAGGCTAGCCGATCGCTAGGGTCTGTGGCATGAGTGACAACGCCCGCGAGGTCGCACGCAAGCAGATCAAGGCGCGCCGCGAATTCTGGGCGACGCTGGCGATCCTGGTCGTGGTCGGGCTGTTCCTGATCGTGATCTGGTGGGTCACAGGCGCTCCGCACTACTTCTGGCCGGCCTGGCCGCTCCTGGCCTTCGCGCTGGCGATCGTGTTCCAGGGGCTGAACGCCTTCGGCATCCTCAACCGCGAGGTCACCGAGGCCGACATCGACGCCCATCTGGCGCGCAAGAACCCCGGCGGGTCCGCCTAGAGTCCGATCCATGACGGCGCTCCAGCTCGGCCTCGATGAGGCACGCCGGATCGCGGTGCGTGCCGCCCTTCTGGAAGGGGCGACGCCCGCCAAGCGGCCGGCCGATCTGCTGCCGATGATCGAGCAGCTCGCCATGCTGCGCGTCGAGCTGACCCCGACGGTGTGCCCCGCCGCCGATCACGTCGCGTGGACGCGCCTCGGCGACACGTACCGACCAGAGCAGCTCGAGGAGGCCCTCGCCGACGGCGAGCTGTTCGAGCGGGCGTGGATGCTGCGCCCGATGTCCGAGCTGAGCCTCTACCTGGCCGAGATGCGCACTTGGGGCCCCGCGCCCGGGAGCGGCGGCTGGTTCGAGCAGAACGCGGCGTTCGCCCGCCGTATCCTGGAGCAGATCGAGGAGCAAGGGCCGCTGACCTCCCGCGACATCCCCGACGACGCGACCGTGCCGTGGCCGTCGAGCGGGTGGAACAACGAGCGCAACGTGGTCAAGATGCTCGAGGCGTTGCATATGCGCGGTCGGCTCGCCGTGATCGGTCGCGTCGGCAGGCTGCGCATCTGGGAGCTGGCGTCGCGGGCGTTCCCCGACGTGCCCGAGGTGCCGGCGGCCGAGGCCGAGCGCATCCGCAGCGAGCAGATCCTGCGCGCCTGCGGTGTGATGCGCGACAGCAAGGCGATCAGCCGCCTGGAGCTCGACGGCCTCACCCAGGTCGGCGAGCCGGCCACGATCGAGGGCGTGCCCGGAAAATGGAGAGTGGATGCCGCGGCTCTCGAACGCGAGCGCGCCGGCCCCGACTTCTCGCCCCGGGTCGCGATCCTGTCGCCGTTCGACCGGCTCATGACGGACCCGCTGCGTGTCGTGCGCCTGTTCGACTTCGACTACATGCTCGAGATGTTCAAGCCGGTGGAACAGCGGATCTGGGGTCAGTTCACGCTGCCGATCCTGAGCGGCGAACGATTGATCGGCAAGATCGACGGGCGGTCGGATCGCGATAGCGGGCGCTTCCTGCTGCACCGCATTCACGAGGACACGGCATTCGATCGCGTGACCCGCGCCGCCGTCGACGCCGAGTTGGAGTCCTTCGCCGCCTGGATGGGGCTCCAGGTCGTGCGCGGCTGAGACAGTCCGCGGCCTGCCAGGGCCGCTAGCTGATCGCCCGCTTGATCAACGTGGTCAGCAGTGCGGCCTGCTCGGCGGTCAGCGGTGCCAGAACGGCATAGGCGGCCGGGAACATCGTGCCGTCGTCGATCATCGCACTCGGGTCGAAGCCGAGGGTCGCGTAGCGGTCCTTGAACTTCGCGGCCGGCTTGAAGAAGGCGACCACCTTGTCGTTCCAGGTGTACGAGGGGAACCCGTACCAGGTCTTCTGACCGAGCTCCGGCCCCGCGGCCGTGATGATCTCGTGGATCTGCTGCGCCAACTGCTTGTCGAGGCCCGTCATGCTCGCGATCGCGTCGGCGAGCGCCTTCTCGCCGGCCTCGCGGGTCTGCGAGGCCTTGAGCTCGGCGTTGCGCTGCTTCATCGCCGCGCGCTCTTCGGCGCTGAACCGGGCGGTGCTGTCTTTGCTGGTGGTCTTCGTCTCTGCCATGCGACTCATGCTAGGAGGGGCGACGCCGCCGGCACTTCTCCGATCCTGCTCGCCCTCGCGTCACGTCCCGCGATTGACCGCCGCGGCCTGCCGCACCAGACGACGAAGGGCATCCTCGTCGAGGCGGACGTTCTCGAACACGTCGATCGCGCGCACGGAGTTGCTGTCGAGCCGGGTGTTGAACAGCTTCTGCGGATCGTCCAGGCGCGCACCATGGGGGAAGGTCAGGCGCACCGTCCTCTTCAGAACATCCGCCATGCAGAGGTTGCCGTCGCTCATCCAGGTCGCGACACCCTCCGGCTTGGACGGCTTCTTCCACTTCACGGCTTCGACGATGCCCGGGCCGGCGCTCAGGATGACGCGGCGCAGTCGCGCCAGCGTCTCCCCCGCCATCCGTCGATGTTGGCGATGATGGCGTCGATCTCGCCTGCCGCTCCGCTGTCGCTCACGCGATCCATCTTGTCGAAAGCGCGGCGTGGATCGCATCACCAAGCACTGGCACTCTGCATGCGAGAGTGCTAAAACAGAAGTGGGTCGCACGGCCCGCGTGTGACTCTTCTTTTGCAACTGAAAGGAGACTGACATGTCCAATCCGTTCGATGTTCTGAGCCCGTTCGATCGCCTCGCGTCTAGCGTCTTCGACACTGCGCGGGCTCCTCGTCTGATGCCCGTCGATCTGTTCCGGGACGGCGACCAGTACGTGCTCAGCGCCGACCTGCCGGGGATCGATCCGTCGTCGGTCGACCTCGACGTCGACGGTCAACTGCTCACCATCCGGGCCGAGCGCAGGGCTCCGGCCAGTGAGCAGGTGAAGTGGCTCGCCCATGAGCGCCCGTACGGCAACTACATGCGCCAGTTCACCCTGGGCAACGGCGTCGACGCCGAGAAGATCACGGCGAACTACGAGCACGGCGTGCTGTCGGTGATCATCCCGATGGCCGAGCGCGCGAAGCCGCGCAAGATCCGCATCGGCGCGAGCGACGAGCGGCAGGAGGTGACGGCGTGACGTCGGCCCTCGGCGAGGCCCCGCACCGCGGCGATCGGCGGATGCCGGATCACTCCGGCACCCGCCTGCCGGTCATCCGGCCGCGGTTCGTCCCTGCGACGCCTCGACCCGCGGCATCCCCGCTGCGCGGACGCCGCCTCGCGGGCACGCTGCCGGTGCGGCCGGCCTGACGACAGCACGGCCCCCGGCGCGTACGTGCGCCGGGGGCCGTGCTGTGCGAGGCGCAGATTCAGCCCCGAGGTGGAACGTCTCGAGTGCCGAAGTCCGGACGTCCCGCGGGACCTAGGACTCTCCACCCGACTCGGGGACGGGTTCAGGGTGGGGGCGCTGGACGTGGCACGGTGCGACGCTGCAGGAAGCAAGGATATGGGGAGGCGCGTGATCCACGGCATCCGGGTGAGTCGGCAGGCACGCCGGCGCCGCACTCCGCTTTCCCCGGGCTCCGGCCCGTGATCGCAGATCGGGGGCTCACCAGCGCGGAAGTGCAATCACGCCGCGATCGAGGCCTCCTGAACGTGATGCCGGATGACAGCGGACGCTCGTTCGCGCGCATCCTCGCAGCCAACGTGTTCACCGTTTTCAACGGTGTCGTGGGCGGATGCTTCGTGTTCCTGCTGGTCCTGGGCGCCTGGCAGGATGCCCTTTTCGGCTTCTTCGTCATAGCGAACACCGCGATCGGGGTGGAGCAGGAGTTCCGGGCGAAACGCACCCTGGCACGCCTGGCGGTGCTGAATGCGCCGTGGGCCCTGGTGCGCCGCGACGGAATCGACCTCCCATGCCCCGTGGAGGACGTGGTCCTCGGCGACACCCTGGTGCTGCGCCCGGGGGAACAGCTGACGGCGGACTCGGTGCTGGTCGAGGGTCACGGGCTCGAGGTCGACGAGTCATTGCTGACCGGCGAGGCCGATCCGCTGAGTCCTCAGCCCGGAGGCGAACTGCTGAGCGGCTCGATCATCGTCGCCGGTGCCGGACTGGCCACCGTCATCCGCGTGGGTGCCGATTCGTATGCGGCCAGGATCACGTCGGAGGCCCGACAGTACTCCTTGGTCAACAGCGAACTGCGCACCGCCATCGGTCGGATCATCCGATGGCTCTCGATCGGCCTCCTGCCGATCGGCTTCGTCGTGGTCAACGGGCAGATGCAGGCGGCAGGAGGCTGGTCGGTCGCGATCTCGAGCGGCGGCTGGCGCGGCGCGGCGATCACCTCGACCGCGAGCATCATCGCGACCGTGCCTGCGGGTCTCGTCTTCATGACCTCGGTCGCCCTGGCGGTGGGTGCGGTGCGGCTGGCCGGCGGACGTGTGCTGGTACGCGAACTCGCCGCAGTCGAAGGGTTGGCACGGATCGACATGCTCTGCATCGACAAGACGGGCACCCTCACCGAGGGAACGATGACCCTCGATCGCGTCGAACCGGTCGCTGGTCCCGTCGGCGGCTGGCAGAGCGCGCTGGCCTGGCTGGCGACGGATCCCGCCGCGAATGCGACCGCGCGGGCCATCGGCGCGACGTTCGGCCCTGACCGCGCCGAGGGCGGCCCGCCCGATGTCGTCGTGTCGTTCTCGAGCCGTCACAAGTGGAGCGCGGTCCACTTCAGCGCCGGCGTCTCAGCGGGATCGTGGGTTCTCGGCGGAGCCGATGTCGTCTTCGCCGAGCAGCCGGCCGATGCCGCTCACCGGATTCGCGCGGGTGCACAGGCATCGGCCAGGGACAGGACCCTCGTGCTCGCCCACTCGACGCATCCGATCCGCGAGGGCACGCCGCGGTTGCCAGCGGGCCTGCAACCGGTCGCGGTCCTCGTACTGCGCGAACGGCTGCGACCCGACGCGACCAAGACGATCGAGTACTTCGCACGGCAGGACGTGGAGCTGTGCGTGCTCTCCGGCGACGACCCCCAGACCGTGGCCGCCATCGCGGCTGAGGTCGGAATCCCGGTCACGAACACGGCGGTGGATGCACGAGAGCTTCCCGGCGATCCGCGGCAACTGGCCGACATGCTCCGCACCCAGCGCGTCTTCGGACGGGTCACGCCGGAGCAGAAGAAGGCGATGGTGCTCGCCCTGCAGTCGCTCGGGCACACCGTGGCGATGATCGGCGACGGCATCAACGACACCCTCGCCCTCAAGCACGCCGATCTCGGGATCGCGATGGGCTCCGGCTCGGCGGCAGCGCGCTCGGTCGCACAGATCGTCCTGCTCGAGAGCTCGTTCTCGCGGCTCCCCCAGGTCGTAGCGGAGGGCAGGCAGGTGATCGCCAACGTCGAGCGGCTCGCCAAGCTCTTCCTCACCAAGACGGTGTACGCGATCGTGCTCGCGGTGGCGTTCGGTCTGCTCCTGTGGCCATTCCCGTTCCTGCCGAGGCAGCTGTCGATCGTCGACGGGCTCACCATCGGCCTGCCGGCGCTCGTGCTGGCGCTGTTGCCGAACACACGCCGCTCGCGGCCGGGGTTCCTGCGCAGGGCCGCGCTGTTCTGCGTGCCGTCGGGACTGGTGGTCGCGGGATCCGTCTTCGCGGTCGTCGCCTCCGCATCGGTCGGCGTCCAGCCACCCATCGGGCAGGTACGGACCCTCGCCGTGATCACCCTCACCCTCAGCGCGCTGTGGGTGCTCGTCCTGCTCGCGCGCCCCTTCACCCGCGCCACTGCGGCGGTGGTCGCGGGTGCCTATGCCGGTCTGGTTGCCGTCATCGCGATCCCCTGGTCACGGGACTTCCTGCAACTCGAATTGCCTCCCCTGGGCCTCGTGGCCTGCGCGGTGGCGGTATCGGCGATCGCGAGCCTGCTCCTCGAGCTCGTCCACCGACTGCTCGGCCGTGGCGTCAGTAGGGCTGACGGATGATCGTCTTCAGCTTCGAGGGCTCGGTGCGGCGGGGGTCGCTGAGATAGATCTCGTGGTGGTGCTTCGCCGTCTCGAGGCGGCCGCCCTGTTCGGCGATGAACGCGTGGAGCCGCTCGATGGTCGGGCCCTCGCCCGAGAACGGCCCCAGGTACAGCACCTGAGCTGCGCGGCCCTCGTCGTAGCACTCGAACCGCACCCTGCTCACGAACCGGAGGTGCTGCTTCGCCGCCACCTGCTCGACGGCCCGTTCGAACAGCTCGGTCGTCACCGCGGGTGGTTGCATGATCATGGCGGTCCACAGCCAGTTGCGCTTGTCTGCGGTTGCGAACTCGCGCATGTCCTCAGCCCACCACAGTCCCTCGAGGGGCATGACACCGAAGTCTTCGATCTGGTTCTGCTTGCAGAGGAACTTGATCGCGTACGCCAACGGGTAGAGGGTCTGGATCGCGTCGGCATAGTCTGCCGAGGTGTTCGGGTCGCCCGCCCCATCGATCATCAAGAAGTTCATCGCGGGCACCCCGACGGCCACCACCTCGTCGACTCGACCTCCGTAGAGAGCCCGCAGTTCCTTCTTGTAGTCGATCTTGTCCATGGCGCCAGGCTGCTGCACTCCGATCTCGTATTCAAGGGACCTTCGACTCATGCGCTGAGGATCGCCCGGCTATTGACTGTGCGACATGAAAGCACTCGTCTACCACGGTCCGGGACAGAAGAGCTGGGATGAGGTGCCCGATCCGGTCATCAAGAACCCGACAGACGTCATTGTCAAGATGGTGGCGACCACCATCTGCGGCACCGATCTGCACATCCTCAAGGGCGACGTGCCCGAGGTGGCGCCCGGGCGCATCCTGGGCCATGAAGGCATCGGCGTGATTACCGAGGTCGGGTCCGGGGTGACCCAGCTCGTGGTCGGCGACCGGGTCATCCTCTCGTGTGTGAGCGCCTGCGGCTCGTGCGCGAACTGTCACCAAGGGCTGTACAGCCACTGCCTCAACCCGGAGGGCATCCCCGGCATCGGCTGGATCTTCGGCTACATGATCGACGGCACGCAGGCCGAGTACGTGCGCGTTCCGTTCGCCGAGAACTCCGTCTATAAGGTGCCTGAGGGTGTGACCGACGCCCAGGGCATCCTGCTGTCCGACATCCTGCCGACCGGATTCGAGATCGGTGTGCAGTACGGAGCCGTGAAGCCCGGCGATGTGGTCGCCGTGGTCGGATCGGGACCGGTCGGGCTGTCGGCCGTGATGACCGCGCAGCTCTACGGACCGGCGAAGGTGATCGCCATCGACCTGGATGACGCCCGACTCGCCCGCGCGAAGGACTTCGGCGCGACCGACACCGTCAACTCCGGCGACGCGGACTGGATGGAGCAGGTGATGGCCCTCACCGACGGCGCCGGCGTGGATGTCGCGATCGAGGCGGTCGGCGTCCCCGACACGTTCACGATGGCTGTCGATCTGGTGCGTCCTGGCGGCCATGTGGCGAACGTCGGAGTGCACGGCAAACCGGCTGAACTGGCCCTCAACAAGCTCTGGATCCGCAACATCACCATCACGACCGGGCTCGTCAACACGAACACCTCGGCCATGCTGCTGAAACTGCTCGCGCAGCACCGGCTGCCGGTCGACAAGTTCGTCACCCACGAGTTCACCTTCGACCAGCTCGAAGACGCCTACGAGGTCTTCGGCAACGCCGCGAAGCACAACGCGTTGAAGATGCTCATCCACTGACGCTCAGCTGCGGATGCTCAACCACTGATGCTCAGCCACTGATGCTCATGCACCGAGGGCGAGAGAGCCGCCAAGCCGAGAAGCCCGGGCCGACACCGACATTCGTAGCGTGACCCCAGCGGGATTCGAACCCGCGTTACCGCCGTGAGAGGGCGGCGTACTAGGCCACTATACGATGGGGCCGTCACGACAACTTGACGAGTATGCCATATGCGGCTGGGGGCTCGCCAACCGGGTGGACACTGCCGACGCGCGCTCTCCCTCTCGACGGGGCGACTGCGGAGGCTACGCCTTGGCCAGCACCCGCAGCGCGCCCGGCACGACCTGCACGTCGACCGGTGCCGGCGCAATGCGCTCGCCGTCGGCGTAGATCATGACGCCCTCGCCGGCGATCCGCACGTTCTTGGCGCGCAGGATGCTGACCTTCGGATGCCGCACATGCTCCCCCTTGAACACGCTCGGAAAGATGCGCACGAAGTTGAACCGGCTGAGCGGACGCACGATCATCACGTCGAGCAGACCGTCGTCGAGTTCGGCATCCGGGGTGATCTTCATCCCCCCGCCGATCGAGACGCCGTTACCGATGGAGACCATGTTGGCATCGAACGTCTGCTCGGCGCCGTCGATGGTCAGCGTGTAGCGGAACGGCTTGAGTTTTGCGAGTTCGATCCCGAGAGCGATGATGTACCGGCTCGCGCCCTTCGGGTGGCGCATGAGATTCGCGCGCTCATTGACGACCGAATCGAATCCGGCACTCAGCGCACAGGCGAACCAGCGTTCGGCGGCCCCGCCTGTCTCGTCGTCGGTGTAGGCGATCCGAACCGCGTCGATGGTCCGGGGTGGACGCTGCAGGGCGTCGCCCAGGGCGACCACCGCAGCCTCGGTGTTGTCATGCGGCAGCCCGAGGACGCGAGCCATGTCATTTCCCGTGCCCGAGGGGACGATGCCGAGCGGCACCTTCGTGCCGGCCACCATGTTGGTGCCGAGGTTCACCATGCCGTCGCCGCCTACGACGATGAATCCATCAGGCTTGGTCTTGACCGCGGCGCGAGCGGTGCTCAGCAGTGACTCGTAGTCCGGCTCCTGCAGCGAGGTGACGTCGTGGCCCATGGCACGCAGGGTCTGCACGACGGCCGGACCGACGGCGCGCGTCGCCCCGAATGAGGCGGATGGGTTGATGGCGACCACCACCCGCATGGGCTTGAAGCTGGCGCCTTGACTGGCAGTTGCCACGCGGGCCTCCGGGATGATCGTCTCGCGTCGTCGACCGCTCATCGTCGAGCGTGCTTGGACTCTAGCGGTCGCCGCGACCGCTCGGGTTCGGAACCGGCGTCTAGGCTCGGCCCGTGGCGCGGATCCGGTACGAGGTGCACGGGGAGCAGCCCGAGGACGGGCTGCTCGACGAGCTCGTGGCCGCGCATCGGCGCATCGGCGTCGAGGGCCTGCTGCGGAGTCGCGGGCGGCGGGCGCGCCCCGGTCGGGTTCCGGCCACCGCCGCTGTGGAGGGCTTCCGTTGGGGACCGCTCGACGAGGGGAGCCGGCGCTGGTGGCCGCAGGGCATCGAGGTCCTGGACGAGCGCGACGATGTCCTCGTCGTCAGCTGGTTCGCCCAACAGCGCCGTGGCGTCACCCAGGGCGCCAGGATCACCGTGGTCGACCGCCGTGATCCACGCCGGCCGCGCTACCACCATGTGCTGCTCGTCGAGCCGGTGCGCGTCGATGCTCGCCCGGGACGGCGAGCCGTCGGCATGCGTCCGGTCGAGATCCATGCGGGCGGCCTCGCGGTCGTGGGCGACCGGCTGTATGTCGCCGCGACCTATGACGGGCTGCGCACCTTCACGCTGGGAGACATCCTGCGCACCCGCGGCCGCGGACCGTTCGGCTACCGGCACGTGCTGCCCCAGTCGGGACACGAACGACTCCTGGGCGGCGAGGGCGACGAGCGGATGCGCTTCTCGTTCGTCTCGCTCGAGCGCGACTCCTCCGGGGGCGCCGATCGACTCGCGGTCGGCGAGTTCGGTCCCGAGGGTGCGGGCCGTCGCTTGGGCCGCGTTCCCGTCCGCTCCGCATCGCGCGACCTCGCGTCGCACGAGTTCCCAGCACAGCCGGTCGAGCTCGCCGACCTGCACGAGCCCGGCATCCCCCGAATGCAGGGCGCCGCTGTGATCGATGGCACCTGGTTCGTCTCCGCCAGCCACGGGGTGAGGCCGGGCGATCTGTGGGTCGGCTCCGGCGGATCCACGAGAACCTGGGTGCGCCACCCCGCCGTCCTCCCGCCGGGACCCGAAGACCTCACCGCCTCGCATGACGGCCGCCGCCTGTGGTCGCTGTGCGAGTACCCGGGCAAGCGCTGGGTGTTCGCGATCGACGCCGAGCGGTGGCGCGCCGAGCCGGAGCCTACCTCGGGAACTTGAGGCGGCGCAGCAGCTGCGCGTTCAGCGCCACCACGATCGTCGACAGCGACATCACTGCGGCGCCCACTGCGGGCGGCAGCACGAATCCGACACCGGCCAGCACCCCCGCCGCCAGCGGGAGGCCGAGCACGTTGTACCCGGTCGCCCACGCGAGGTTCTGCAGCATCTTGCGGTATCCGGCCCGGCTGAGCGTGAGGGTGTCGACGACGCCACGAGGGTCGCTCGAGGCCAGGACGATGCCGGCCGTCTCGATCGCAACATCCGTTCCCGCTCCGATCGCGATGCCGAGATCGGCCCGCGCGAGGGCGGGGGCGTCGTTCACCCCGTCGCCGACCATCGCCACGCGCGCGCGACCATCGGCCTGCAGCTTCGCCACGATCTCGGACTTCTGACCGGGCAGCACCTCGGCGAAGACCTCGGTGATCCCCAGCTTTGCCGCGACCCAGTTGGCGACCCCGTGCGCGTCACCCGTCAGCATCGCCACGCGGATGCCGCGCTTCTTCAGCAGCGCGACCGCCTCGACGGATTCGGGCCGCACCGTGTCGGCGAGCGCGAACATGCCCAGCACGTGCGACACATCGTCGGTCTCGTCGATCAGGTAGACCAGGGTCGCGCCCTCCGGCTCGAGCTCGCGGGCGGCGTGGACGAACGCCGGATCCAGATGGATGCCGCGTTCCGTCACGACCCGCGCGCTGGCCACCGTCAGGCGCCTGCCCGCCACGGTCGCGCTCGCCCCGCGCCCGGCGAGCGCCGTGAAGCCGGATGCACGCCCCCCACTGGTCTTGCGCTCCTTCGCCGCGGCCACGATGGCACGGGCGATGGGATGCTCCGACCGCGACTCGACGGACGCGGCGAGCCCGAGCACCAGATCGTCGTCACCGTCTTCCTGACCGGCGGGAACCACGCGCACCAGTCCCTGCTTGCCGGTGGTCAGCGTGCCGGTCTTGTCGAACAGCACGACGTCGACGCTCCGAGCCTGCTCGAGCGCCGCGCGATTGCGGATGAGGATGCCGCGCCGCGCCCCGATCGAGGTGGTGAGCTGCGCCACCAGCGGGATCGCGAGCCCGAGCGCGTGCGGGCACGCGATGACCAGCACGGTGACGACGCGTTCGAGCACGAACGCCGGGTCACCGGGTCGCAGCAGCAGCCACACCACGAGCGTGATGACGGCGACGGCGATCGCCAGGTAGAACAACCAGCCGGCCGCGCGATCGGCGAGCAGTTGCACGCCCGACTTGCTCGCCTGCGCCTCGGCGACGAGCTTCATCACGCCGGCGAGCGCCGTGTCGTCGCCGAGCTTGGTGACCCTGATGGTGAGCGAGCCGGTCTCCCCCTCGCTTCCGGAGTTGACGCTTCCTGCCACGACCGACGAGCCGAGCGCCTTCGAGACCGGAGCCGATTCGCCGGTGAGGAGGGATTCATCCACCTGCGACTCGCCGTCGACGACCTCGCCGTCGACCGGCACCGAACCGCCCGGCCGCACGATCACCAGGTCGCCGATCGAGAGCGACGACACCGGCATCGTCATGGTGTGGTCGCCGTGCACGACCTCGGCTTCGTCGGGCAGCAGTTTCGCCAGCTCGCCGAGCGCGTCGGATGCCCCCATGACGGCCGCCATCTCAATCCAGTGGCCGAGCAGCATGATCGTGATCAGGGTGGCGAGCTCCCACCAGAAGTCCATGCCGTGCAGGCCGAAGGTCACCGCCAGCGAGTAGCCGAACGCCACCAGGATCGCCAGCGAGATCAGCGTCATCATGCCGGGCTTCCTGGCCCGCAGTTCGCCCCATGCTCCGCTCAGGAACACGCGGCCGCCGATGAGGAAGATCGCGGTGCCGAACGCGGCCGGGATCCACTGGCTGCCGGGGAACCGCGGGCCGCTCAGGCTCAGGATGTCTTGCAGGCCCGTCGAGAACACCAGCGTGGGCACGGTGAGCACGAGGCAGATCCAGAACAGGCGCTGGAAGTTACCGTGATGCATCGCATGCATGTCGTGGCCGGCGTGCGCACTGTGATCGTGCGCGCCATGATCGTGCATCTCGTGCGCCTCGTGCGCGCCGGATTCGTGCGCACTGTGATCGTGCGCACTGTGGTCGTGGTCATGTGTCGCGTGCTCGTGCGTCTGCTCGCTCATGGTCAGCTCCCCCGGTTGTTCTGCAATTCGAAGACGGTCAGCAGCTCGTCGACGGCGTCGTCGCGTCGCGCGCCGACCTCGTCGAACATCTCGCTCACGTGCGTGCGCAGATGGTTCTCGACCAGCAGCTTGTTGAGGCTGCGCAGCGACTTCTGGATGGCGAGGGTCTGCGTGATGATGTCGACGCAGTACGCCTCGTCGTCGATCATCTTCTCGACACCGCGCAGCTGCCCCTCGAGGATGCGGGCCCTGTGCAGCGCGCGCTTCTTGATATCCGCGATCATGCTGAGAGTGTATACCCCTGGGGGGTATCTTGCGCGGGTACAGTCAGTCGAGTGAAGGTCACCAAATACGAACACTCCACCCTGGTCATCTCATCGGACGACGCCCTGCTCGTCATCGATCCCGGGATGTTCCTCACCCCTCCCGATTTCACCGGCACCGTCGCCGTCGTGATCACTCACGAGCACCAGGACCACTGGAACGACGTGAACCTCAACGGCATCCTCGAGAAGGCACCGGATGCCAAGATCTACGGGCCCGCGGGCGTCGCGGCCGCGGCATCCGGGTTCGAGGTCAACGTCGTCAAGGCCGGTGATGTCGTGACCGTCGAGCCGTTCACCCTCGAGTTCTTCGGCCAGAAGCACGCCATGATCCACGAGAGCGTCCCGGTCGCCGACAACGTGGGCGTACTCGTCAATGACGAGCTGTACTACGGGGGCGACTCGTACACCGTGCCGGACAAGCCGGTGGGCACCCTCGCCGCACCGGTCGGAGCCCCGTGGCTCAAGATCGGCGACTCGATGGACTACATCCTCGAGGTCAAGCCCAAGCGCGCGTTCTACATCCACGACATGACACTGTCGGCCGCCGGCAAGAGCATGGCCAGCGACCGGCTCAAGTGGGCGACCGAGAAGAACGGCGGCGTCTACAAGCCGCTCGAGGTCGGCGAGTCGATCGACCTGTAGGCCGACTGCCTGCACGCGTCGGGGGATGCCACGGTGACGGATCGCGACACGGACGACTTCGCGCAATTCGCGGAGATGTTCGAGAACGCCTCGCGCGATGAGCGTCGCGCCGTGCACGGCCGCGGCCCCGTGGATCCCACGACGCGCACCCGGCGCCGCCGACGCGGGCGGATCATCGCTCTCGTCGTCGTCGGCGTCATCGTCGCGGCGATCGGCACCTATGTGCCGCTGGCTCTGAACGCTCCCGTCGGAGCTGCGGCCTCCACCACGCACCTCCCGCCGGTCGCGCCCGGCAGCGCGGCGAAGCTCGCGTTCCCCGAGGGCGAGGAGTCGGCGATCAGCGTCTCGGGAGCCGACGCCTATCTCGGGCCGGGTGCGAGCGGGATCCTCGCCTCGAGCGGCGGCGACGCCGCCGTGCCGATGGCCAGCATCAGCAAGCTGATCACGGCCATGGTGATCCTGACCAAGAAGCCGCTGACGACATCCTCGCCGGGGCCGTCGATCACCTTCAGCAAGGCGGATCACGCGCTGTACGACAAGTACTACCTGCTGAACGCGACCATTGCGACGATGCCGACGGGCAGCTCCATGTCGGAGCACGACGCCATCGAGACGATGCTCGTCGTGTCGGCGTGCAACTACTCGGAAGCCATGGTCGATTGGGCGTTCGGCTCGACAGGCGGGTTCGTGACCGCCGCCAAGAAATGGCTCGCCGCGAACGGCATGATGCACACGACCATGGTCGAGTCGACTGGGATCGATGCCCGCAACACGAGCACCCCCGGCGACCTGATCACCCTCGGCAAGCTGGCGATGGCGAATCCGGTGATCGCCGAGATCGTCGCCAAGAAGGGCCTCGACATCCCCTTCCTGACCGGGATGCCGAGCACCAACACCCTGCTCGGCAGCGACGGGGTGAACGGGATCAAGACCGGCACCCTTGATGACTACGGCTCGGACCTGCTCTTTTCGGCCGAGGTCCCGGTCACCGGTCTCGAGCAGCCGCTGAAGGTCATCGGGGTCGTGCTGGGCGGCGGAACGCGCGACTCGGTCAACGACGACGTGACCCGTCTGATCGACAGCTTGAAGGCTGGGTTCCACGAGGTGGTCGTCGCCGAGGACGACGAGAAGGTCGGCACCTACACGACGCCGTGGGGCGCGTCGGCGACGATGGTGCTCGGTTCGAGCGCATCGGTGTTCACCTACTCGGATGCCAAGATCACCTCGACCATGACGACCTCGACCCTCAAGACCGGCAAGAACGGCGAGAAGGTCGGCAGCGTCACGTGGAAAGCGGGCACCAGCACGGTGACCGTCCCGGTGGTGCTCCAGGGCAGCATCGCGCCGCCGACCACCTGGTGGCGCCTCACCCACCCGCAGGAGCTGTGGCGCTGAGCTCGCGCGTATCGGGAGTCACGTTTAGGGTCGCGATATGACCACCTCTCTCGCACCGTCTCAACTGCGCGTGGTTCCCGTCGCCGATGCCCCGTGGGATGATGTGCGCGCCGTCTTCGGCACGCGCGGCGATCCGTCGACCTGCTGGTGCCAGTTCTTCAAGGTGGATGCCGCGGCCTGGAAGGCCAAGGACCACGCGGCCGCCTTCGAGCGCGCCCTCTGCGACCAGGTCGACGCCGCACGGGCGCGCGCCGCGTCGCACGAGCGCACCACGGGACCGGGCGTGATCGCCTACCTCGGCTCAGATGCCGATGGCTGGCAGCCGGTCGGCTGGGCGGCGGTCGAACCGCGCACCGCCTATCCGCGGATCCTCGCCGGCCGCATGATGCCGGGCAGCGCCGAGCCCGACCCGGATGACCGCAGTGTCTGGGCGGTCACCTGTTTCGTGGTGCGCGTCGGATTCCGCCGACGTGGGGTCGCCGCAGCCCTGCTCGCCGGCGCCGTCGACGAGGCGCAGCGAGGCGGAGCGCGGGTCGTCGAGGCTTACCCGGTCGACACGAAGGGCGAGAAGGTCAGCTCAGCTGATCTGTATCACGGCCCGCTGTCGGCGTTCACGGCCGCGGGTTTCGAGATCACCGGTCGCCCGGCGGAGGGGCGTGCCGTGGTGCGTCTGACCATCTGACGCAGAGAAAGCTGGGGTACCTGGACTCGAACCAAGAACAACTGAACCAGAATCAGCCGTGTTGCCAATTACACCATACCCCATCGAAAAGTCCTGATCAGAGGGCTGTTTCGAAGTAGACACCAACCGAGCGGGATCCGAGGATCACTGGATGGGCCGTCGTCCAGCATACGACATGCCCACGCCCCTCACGACCGAGCGCGCTCGTCGCGGATCGCACGAACCACCAGCTGCACGGTGGCAGCGAGCAGCAGGACGGCGAAGAGGATGGTCGCGAGCTGCGGCGAGAGCGCCGATGCCAGGGCGACCCCGCCGAAGGTCGCGATCGCGGCGGTGACGCCCACGATCGTGCCATCGATCACGTCGACGAGTCCGGCTCGCGCGTTCTGCACGGTGCCGGTGAGCGCGCCCGGGATGATCGCCAGCAGTGAGGTCCCCTTGGCGAGCAGGTCGCCCGCGCCGAACAGCGCCACCAGGATCGGCACGATGATCACTCCGCCGCCGATCCCGAACAATCCGGACGCGATACCGATCACGAGGCCCAGCACGAGCAGTCCGGGGATCGACACGGGTGTCAGCGCGATTCCACCTGTGCGCGCCGGGATCTCGAAGAACAGGCGCGCCGCGACCAGGAGCAGCAAGCCGATGAACAGCCAGCGCAGCCACGCCAGTGACAGCCGTCGCAGCAGTCGCACCCCGATGAAGGACCCGACAACTCCCCCGGCAGCGATCAGCACGGCCGCGAGGAGATCCACGTGTCCGGCCAGTCCGTAGGTGACCGTGCCGACGACGGCGGCCGGGATGATGGCGACGAGCGAGGTCGCGGCCGCCCGTCGATGATCCAGCTTCGCGACGGTCGTCAGCAGCGGGATCATGATGATTCCGCCCCCGACGCCGAATCCGCCCGAGAGCACGCCGCCGATGACCCCGATCAGGATGAGGATCAGCACCTCGCGCGGCGTACGGCGCGGAACGGGAGGGAGCGGCCCCTCCGCCGACTCGCCGGGCGTGGGATCGTCCGCCGCCTGGTCCTCCGGCGCCGGCTCGGTCGGTGACGACACGCGCCTAGAGCGCAGCGCGGAAGCGCTCGATGCGGGCCAGGGTCGACTCCTTGTCGAGGATCTGCATCGACTCGAACAGCGGCGGGCTGATCCGCTTGCCGCTCAGCGCGGTGCGCAGCGGGCCGAACGCGTCGCGCGGCTTGAGCCCTGCGCCGCCCTCCTCCGGAGGGTCGGTCAGCGCGTGACGCAGGGTCTGCTCGATCACGGCGGTCGCGAAGTCGTCGAGGTTCTCGAGTGCGGCGTACGAGGCGTCGAGCACGAGCTTGGCCTGATCGGAGTCCTTCGGCAGCGCATCGGCCTCGTAGACGATCGTGTCGTCCGGCTGGAAGAAGAACTCGAGCATCGGGCGGGCCTCGCTGAGCACGGTGATGCGCTCCTGCACGAGCGGTGCGGCCTCGCGCAGGATGGCCTGCTCCGCGGGCGTCGGCGGCTCGCTCACAATGCCCGAAAGGTAGGGCAGCAGGCGGCCTTCGAAGTCGTCGGCGGCCAGCATCCGGATGTGGTCGCCGTTGATCGAGTCGGCCTTCTTCTGGTCGAAGCTGGCCGGGTTCGGGTTCACGTCGGCGATGTCGAAGGCGGCGATGAACTCCTCGCGGCTGAAGACGTCGCGGTCGGGCGCGATCGACCAGCCCAGCAGCGCCAGGTAGTTCATCAGGCCCTCGGGGATGAAACCGCGATCGCGGTGGTGGAACAGGCTGGACTCGGGATCGCGCTTGCTGAGTTTGCGGGTGCCCTCGCCGCGGACGAGCGGCAGGTGGCCGAACCGCGGCACGAAGTCGGTCACGCCGAGCTCGATCAGGGCGAGGTACAGCGCGATCTGGCGCGGAGTGCTCGAGAGGATGTCCTCGCCGCGCATCACGTGCGTGATGCCCATCAGCGCGTCGTCGACCGGGTTGACGAAGGTGTACAGCGGCACCCCGTTGGGACGCACCACGATGAAGTCGGTGAAACTTCCGGCCGGAAAGGTGATCGGCCCGCGCACCAGGTCGTCGAAGCTCAGGTCGGTGTCCGGCACGCGCAGCCGCAGCGCGGGCTGCCGGCCTTCGGTGCGGAAGGCCGCGCGATCCTCGTCGGTGAGGTCGCGCTCGAAGTTGTCGTAGCCCTGCTTGGGATCGCGGCCGGCCGCGAGGTTGCGGGCCTCCATCTCGTCAGGGGTGACGAAGCTCTCGTAGAGCAGGCCGGCATCCACCATGCGGGCGATCAGGTCCTGGTAGATCGGCGTGCGCTGCGACTGCCGGTACGGCGCCTGCGGGCCGCCCTTCTCGACGCCCTCGTCCCAGTCGATGCCCATCCAGCTGAGCGCGTCGAGGATCTGCAGATAGCTCTCCTCGCTGTCGCGCTCGGCGTCGGTGTCTTCGATGCGGAACACCATCGTGCCGCCGGTGTGACGCGCGTACGCCCAGTTGAACATCGCGGTGCGCACCAGTCCGACGTGCGGGGTGCCCGTCGGCGAGGGGCAGAATCGCACGCGGATATCGGCGCCGGTGGCGATGGAGAAGGGGACTGCGCTCGAGGTGGACATCGGTTTCGAGCCTACCGAGGCATCGGGGTCGATCTACACCAGCGCCAGCACGGCCGATGCGCCGAGCGCCAGCACGATGCCCACCGTCTGCAGCACGCTCAGGCGCTCTCTGAGCACGAAGAACGCGAGGATGACCGTGCCGAGCGGGTACAGCGCGTTCAGCACCCCCATGACGGCCAGTTCGCCCAGGTGCAGCCCGATCACCAGCAGGATGTTGCCCGCCGCCAGCAGGACACCGGCCAGCACCGCCTGCGCGACCCCCGTGCGATTGCGGATGCCTGCGAGCTCGCCGGAGCCGCTCCGCGCCCTGTTCACCAGCAGGACGATGCCGTAGAGCAGCGTCGCCACGATCAGGTCGACGAGCAACGGCGCCAGGCCAGAGTCGGCAGGCGTGCGGTCGATGGCGATGATGTAGCCCGCGAATCCGAGGCCCGCGATCGAGCCCAGCAGCACGGCTCGGGGCGTCACCCGCACCGGATCCCGCTGCCGCGGCACCGCGAGCAGCACGGCCGCCACCACGACCGCCGCCAGCGCGACGTAACCGAGCACTGCGATCCGCTCGCCGATCGCGAAGCCGACGATCGCCGGGACGACCGCGTAGATCATCGCGACTCCCGGGGACACCACGCTCATCGGGCCGATCGCCAGGCTCGCATAGAAGGCCCAGGTGCCGATTCCACCGGCGACACCCGCGACGACGCCCAGCACGACCACCGAGGTCGACCAGTGAGGAGCGCTGACGACGGTCGCCACTGCGGCGATCAGGAGTGCCGCGAATTGGCTGAGGAAGCTCACCAGCAACGGCGTGATCCGCCGGGATGCGAGGCCGCCCAGGAAGTCGGATGCCCCGTAGATGAGCGCGCTGGAGAGCCCGAGAAGCGCGATCACCTCAGAAGCGTATCGGCATCCATAATGGTCTGAACGCGAGCCGAGAAGGTCGACGATGAGAGTGCTGGTCACCGGGAGCTCGGGCTTCATCGGCACGCGGGTCTGCCGACTGCTCTCCCAGAGCGGGCATGATGTCACCGGCTTCGATCACCGTCCGCCGGCCGGAGATCTGAACGCTGTTGTCGGCGACATTCTCGACGCGCAGGCCCTCGCATCCGTCATGCCCGGCATCGAGGCCGTCGTGCACCTCGCCGCCGCCGTGTCGGTGGTCGAATGCGAGGCGCATCCGGCCCGGGCGCGAGCCGTCAACGTCGACGGGGCTGTCGCCGTGACCCAAGCGGCACTCGACTCCGGCGTCACGAGAGCGCTCTTCGCCTCGTCGGCAGCCGTTTATGGGCCACGGTCCGGGACGGTGTCGGAGCAGGAGCCGTGCGCACCCGCCAGCGTCTACGGCAGCACCAAGCTCGAGGCCGAGATACAGCTTCGCGCGATGTCGGCAGGCACGCCTGGCGTGCTCCGCATCGTCCGTCCCTTCAATGTCTATGGCCGGGGTCAGGCCTACCGGGGTGCGGCCTCGCCATTGGTCGCCGCCATCGGTCGGGCCATCTTCACCGGCGAGCCACTGGTCATTCGAGGCGATGGATCGCAACGCCGCGATTTCGTGCACGTCGAGGACGTCGCGCGGGTGATCGTCGACTACGTGCTCGAAGACGCCCCACGCTTTTCGCCCGTGAACATCGGAACCGGCGTTCCACGAAGCGTGAACGATGTGGTGAGCATCGCCGAAGCCGTGACGGGCATGACGGTCGCGCGTCGTCATGTCCGGCGAGCAGAGAACGACATCGAAGAGTCCGTCGCCGACGTCCAGCTCCTGCGGTCGGTCGACCCGGACTACCGCCCGATCGGCCTCGAGGACGGTCTCGCCGAAGCGCTCAGCGCGGCGCCCATCTCATCGAGCGATTGAATCCCGACGCGCTGGCGAGCCCGAGAAGCGCGATCACCTCAGAACCGTGTCGGCAGGCCCCGAGAACTCCCGGGTATCACGCGGGAGGCCAGCCGACCACAGCCCCGATCTCGGCCAGGGCGTCCAACGCAGCGGTCACCGCAGAGGAGGCGGTCGCACGGTCCTCGTCGGCCAGGGCGGCGAAGGCGTCGATCAGGTCATCCAGGGAGCGGTCGCCTACCAACTCGTAGACGACGGCGGCTGGTCCGTTCAGGTGGTGGAGGACATCCGTCCCCAGGTCCACGAGGACGAGGCCGCTGGACGACCACACGGCTTCGAACCCGCTCTTCCGGGCAGGACCGCCGGTGCGGCCGGCGTTCTCGCCGTCCGTCTGGGCCATCGCGAGCCTCCCCTCGATCGTCGGTGCAGGGCGTGACCGGGTCGACTCATCCCCGGGCATCGATCGAACGCCGCGGGGCACCCGGTCGCGCAGGAAGCGCCAGCGGGCCGCCGCGAGCGCGAAGGGACCCAAATCGCGTCCTTCTCGTGCGGACATTACCGGACGCGACAGGGCGCGCGGGGCGAAGACGATCTGGCGAACCAGGTGAGCGAGCCGTGGGCGTCCGACGAGCGCGCTGCTGACGGTCCAGCGCAGCCCTGAGACCCGTCCGCCCGGAATCGCCTCACCACGCAGCCGGGCGGTCTCGCCCAGGTGCACCCGGGCAGCCCGGCGCGCGAGCCGGTCGTCGAAGCCTCCGAGGATGTCCGACGCGGTGACGGCGCCGCTCTCGATCGCGAACGCGACGTCGAGAAGCGCGACCAGCGGGAGGCGGAGCTGCAAGATGGCGTCGTCCTGCAACTGGGCGTGGACGATGATGTGCCGCAGCGTGGCGGCCAGGTCGGCGTCGTGCGTGGGCTCCGGGATGTCGAGCGCCACACGTCCGCGATGCTGCCGGACGAGGGACGCGGCGTGCAGTTCGAGCGACCCGGCTCGCCCCGGGAAGACGAGCGGTCGGTCGTGATGATCGTCGTCCCATGCACGGTTCTTCTCCACATCGTCCGAGTGCACGAAGCCGCGTTCCTGCAGCGCGGCCTCGATGCGCGGGATCTCGAACGCGTCGGCGACGAGGATGTCGACGTCCCGCGTCGGCCGTGCCGAGAAGTCGCGCCAGATGTCGGCCGAGCGGAGAGCGCCGCCCTTGAGGTGCCGGAACCCGACGCCGGCCTTCTCGAGTTCGGCGCGAGCCATGTCGCGAATGGCATCGAGGTCGGCGTGCCGGGCGCGATTCTGCTGGCGGGCGGCGAGAAGGGCCGCCGCGGGACTCAAATCCGAACGGCGGTCGCCCAACACAGACGGCGCGTCGACCTCGGGGATCACGCCGTGGCTCACGGCGACTTCGGCGACCACGGGGAGCACGCCGCACGCCTCCGCGAGCTCGATCAGCGGCAGGTCGAGCAGCCCTCGCAGCGCCCACCCCGGCGGCTCGCGACGCAGGGAGGCGAGCAGCACGCGGGCCGGAGAACGGCTCACGGGATCTCCAGCAGGGCGCGGGCGGTCTCCGCAGGCGTCGTCATCAGGAGTCGCACGACCGGCGCGGATTCGGCGAGTTCGATGACGGTGCGCACCAGTTGAACGCGGTCGGGGGTGAAAGGACCGGCATCGGGCGCCAGGGCGACGATGGCCTCCGCAGTGCTCGCCGGGACCACCCGCGGCTGGTCGCCGTCGCTGCGCTCGAGCAGCACGATGAGATCGAGCGGAGCCGGGCGATGCTCCAACCGCGCAACCCGGTTGATCGCAGCGGGGTCGAGAATGGCGATCGGATCGTCGTAGGGCAGGGTCGTGAGAATCGTCTCCTGCCGCAGCCCGTTGATCCCGGCGCCTCCGTGCTTCGCATGCAGCGGCCGCGGCAAGGCGATCGACTGGCCGTCGCGCACGAGCACCGCCTCGTCGCCCAGCACCGTCGCTCCCTGGTCGGCCAGGGCAACGATCGTCGTGGTCTTTCCCACGCCCGACGGCCCGGCGATCATGATGCGGCGACCCCCGGCATCCGCCAGCCCGGCATGGATGCGCGACCAGCCCTCGTCGCGTGCCCACCGCGCGACGCGATCGTGCACGGCCCCGTACGCGATCTCCGCGATCTCGATCGTGCCGGATGCCGGATGCGGGTCGCCGTCGATGTCGACGGTGTCGCCGTCGGGCCCCGACGCGACGCCGATCGTCACGCGCTCTCGGATCGGCAGCGATGAGGTGCTCGAGTTCTGCAGCAGCGACACCAGCCGCGGATCATCGTCGAGTTCGACCTCAAGCCAGAGGTAGTCGAGGATCACCGTCATGATGTCCCAGCGCTAGCTGACGAGGCCCTTGGCGCGCATCTCGTCGACGGCCGCGACCGTGAGCTGCAGTGCGTGCTCGTCCTCGAGGTCGAAGATGGTGGCGACCGAGGTCGCGATCGAGTCGACGGCGCGCCCGTCCGCCAGCTCGTAGATCAGGGCGGCCATCCCGTTGAGGTAGTGGGTCGTGCCATCCGGCGTGGTCACGATCTCGCCGTCGCTCACCCGGCGTGTCGGCAGACCGGCGATTCTGGTCGGGTTCGTCATCGCGTCTCTGCCTCGATCCGAGCCACGAGGTGGCTGCGGTCGTCGGTGGATCCGCCTGCTCGCAGCAGCGCGTCCGCCGCCACGACGTCCTCCTCGGTCGCGGCAACCCGATCACCGACGACGACCGCGGTGCGCCACCCGAGACCGCGCAGCGCGTGGCGTGCAGCCTCCAGATCGTCTGTTACGCCGCCATCCGGCTGTGACAGGCGGATCGGGATGATGCCGAAGTTCGCGAACGCCGCGAGCGTCGCCGTCCAGCGTCCGGGTCGCAGGTCGTCGTTGACGCAGATCACGCCGTCCGCGTCCCAGAACGCCGTGCCGATTCCTCGCCGGACGCGCGCCACGATATCGGGCGCCGACTGCACATCGAGGGCCTCGACGAAGTGCTCGGCCATCGCATCCACGTCGAGACCGACCTCCGACCACCCGATCGCGTAGTTGCGGACCCGATCCTCCCAGATCAGTCGATAGCTGATGCCCCGAGGGCGGGGGAAACGGTGCTGCCACCGGAAGGCAGGCAGGCAGAGCACGCGACCGCCCCCGAGTCGGATCTTCTCGTGGACGTAGCCCTCCTCGCCCCCGAACCCGACGAACTTGGTGCTGAGCCCCGGCCAGGCGTCGCGCCGGCATGCGAACGCCGCCAGACCCTGTTGGGGGATCTCGAACGCCTCGCCGCTGAGGTCATCGGCGCGCGCGTCGTACCCCCACACGCCGTACATGCCGACGTTCCAGACAGGGTCCATGTGACTGGCGACGTTCTTCTGATTGTTCGGAGCGAGCATCGGACCCTGAATCAGGTCTTTGCTCTCAGGGTGCGCCCCGAACCACTCCACGACCGCCTGCAACGAACCTCCGGGAAGGAGGACGTGCGAGTCGAGGACGATCACGAGATCGCCGCGCGCATGCGCGAAGATCTGGTCCCGAATCGCTGTCGACGAATAGGCCCCCAACGGGACGTAATGCACGTTGGGCAACTGAGCATCGAGGCGCTTGAGTTCAGGAGACTCCGGGCCGTTGCCGCGGTTGTCGATCAGCACCACTTCGGCGTCCTTCATCACCTCGGGGTGATGCAGATACAACGAATTGATGGTGAACCACGCGCCGTCGAAGTCGTCGTAGGTCGCGATCCCGATCGTGACCGATACCGGTCGTGATTCGTCGATCACAGTCTCGACCGGGACCGGGCCCTCCATGAGGCGGTCGGCGAGCCCCAGCACGCCCGCAAGAAGAGAATCCACGCCCGTATCGACCTATTCGCCCTGAATTTGACGCACGCCGCTGTTCGTTCCAGCTGCTAACCGGAACGAGCGAGCCCGAAGTTCAGGGAATCGGCGTGGTGGTCGGCGCCGCGGTCGTCGTCGGCGCGGCTGTGGTGGCGCCCGAGACGTTCGGCGTCGCGGCGAATGCCGCAGGACCTGTCAGGGCCACGCTCAGGATGACCGGGACGGCCACAGCAGTTCCGGCCAGCGCGGTCTTCAAGAATGCACGGCGGTCGGTGTCGACGCCGTCCAGCGGGTCGATCTCGGGGGAAGGCTTGCTCATGTCACAGCTCTTTCACTCGGCACGGCTGCTGTCTGCTCTCGAACGAACAGAAATGGCTTTTCGTGCACTGTAGCGCATGACGAGCACCGGCGAGGCACGCAATTCGGCGGATTCGAGGATCAGGTGAGCAGCGCGGCGGCGAGCGCCATCGCCAGGATGGCGATCCAACTCAGAGCGCCGGCGAGCAGCGCGCGCGGTCCCGAGCGGAGGAGGCGCTCGAGTCGGAGCGAGGCCCCGATCGCGAACAGGGCGGCCGCCAGCAAGGCCGACTGGACGATCGCGGCGATGGCGAGGGCGGCATCCGGCAGCGGGATGAAGCTGCGCACCAGCACGAGGGCGACGAACCCGACGATGAACAGCGGAACGATGGGCGGCCGCTTCGCTGCGGGTTCGCCCGGTGACGTCGAGGCCAGCCGGCGCCGCGTCCCCACCGAGGTGATGGCCACCATCGGTGCCAGCATCAGCACCCGCGTCAACTTGACCACGATGGCCACCGCCAGCGCGGCGGCTCCCGCCGTGCCTGCGGTCGCGACCACCTGCCCGACGTCGTGCACGCTCGCGCCGACCCAGTGGCCGAACGCCCCTGCAGACAGCCCGAGCGGCAGCGCCAGCGCGGGCAGCACGGCGATCGCCGCCGTTCCATAGAGCGTGACCAGCGCGGTCGGGGTTCCGCTGTCGCGCGGATCGGCCCCGCGCGCCGCGCTCATCGCACCGATCGCGCTCACCCCGCAGATCGAGAAGCCCGCAGCGAGCATGACCGGCTCGTCGCCGGGAAGCTTCAGCGCCCGGGCGATCGCCCAGGTGATCACGAAGCTCGCACCGACGAGTGCGATGATCGCCAGGATTGCGAGCCACCCCAGCTTCGCGATGTCGAACAGGCTGAGCTGCAGCCCGAGCACCACGATGCCGATCCGCAGCACGCGACGTGAGGCCTGCGACAGCCCCGGCTTCAGCATGCCATCGAGCGCCGGCCGCACGGGCGTGATGCGGCTGACGATCACGCCGAGCACGATCGAGGCGGTGAGCCACGGCACGGCCGGGAGCAGAGTGTGGACGCCGAACCCGGCCGCGGCGCCCACCGCGGCGAGCGCCAGCCCGGGCAGCCAGGGTGCGCGGGTCACGGGGTGCGGGTCACGCGACGCCGTCCCGGTTGCGTGCCGGGTTGCTCAGCGTGCCGATGCCCTCGATGGTGATGTCGATCGTCTGCCCGTGCACGAATCCGCCCAGCCCCGATGGCGTTCCGGTCATGATCACGTCACCCGGCAGCATGGTCCAGACGTTGCTGATGTACTCGATGAGTTCGGGAATCGGGTGCAGCAGATCCTTCGTGTTGCCATGCCGCCGGGCCTCGCCGTCGACGGTGCTGTTGATCTCGAGGTTGGTCGGGTCGAGCTCGGTTTCGATCCAGGGCCCGAGCGGCGCGAAGGTGTCGTAACCCTTGGCCCGGGCCCACTGCCCATCGGCGAACATCTGGTCGCGCGCCGAGACATCGTTGCCGCAGGTGTAGCCGAACACGTAGTCCGCCCAGTTCTCGGCCTTGACCTGCTTGGCGATCTTGCCAATCACGACCACGAGCTCCGACTCGTGGGTGATGCGCCCCTCGACCGGCGGGATCTGGATCGGGTCGCCGGGCCCGATCACAGCCGTATTGGGCTTGAGAAAGATCAGCGGATTGTCGGGCGCGTCGACGTTCGCCGCCAAGTCCTTGGCGTGCTCGGCGTAGTTCAGGCCGACGCAGACCACCTTCGACCGCGGGATCACCGGTGCGAGCAGCTTGGCATCCGCGAGAGGCACCCGCTCCCCGGTGGGGTGATAACCCGCGAACATCGGATCGCCGGCGAGAACCACGAGCTCGGCGGCGTCGGCGTCCTGGTCGTCGACGATGGCGAAGCGGGGGTCGTCTCCGGGCGTGCTGAACCGGGCTACCTTCACGGTTCGAGCCTAGCCTTGCTGGATGCAGCTGCTGATTGACGGCGACCGGGCCGCCGCATCCACGTTCCTGATGGCCCACGGGGCCGGAGCCGCGATGGACTCGGCCGGGATGAACGCGCTGGTCGGCCCGCTGGTGAGCCACGGCGTCCGCGTCGTGCGATTCGAGTTCGGCTACATGGCGGCTCGTCGCGAGGGGGTGCGCCGGCCCCCACCGCGCGCCGACACCCTCGCGCCCGAGTATCGGGACGCCGTCGCCGCCGTCCGCGAGGCCGGCCCGCTCGGGTCGCTGCTGATCGGGGGCAAGTCCATGGGCGGCCGCGTCGCGAGCATGGTCGCCGATGAGCTCGCCGACCTGGGATACATCCACGGGCTGGTGTGCCTGGGGTATCCCTTCCATCCGCCCGAGAAGCCGGATCAGCTGCGCACCGCGCACCTGCGCGTGTTGCGGACGCCGACGCTCATCTGCCAGGGCACCCGCGATCCCTTCGGAACGCGCGACGAGGTGCCCGGCTATGAGTTGTCACCGGCGATCGAGGTGCTCTGGCTCGAGGACGGCGACCACGACCTGCGCCCGCGCAAGGCCATCAGCGGACGCAGCTACGCCGAGAACCTCGACGAGACAGCGGATGCGGTGGCCGCGTTCGCGGCGCGGGTGCGCTGAGTCGGCGGGCTACTCGTCCAGCCTCGTCATCCATCCGTGGCGGTCGGCGGCGCGGCCGTACTGGATGTCGGTGAGCTCCTGGCGCAGCGACAGCGAGATGCGCTCCTCCGGCTCGGGCATCCAGATGCCGAAGCTGCTCGACTTGATGTCGGAGATCGGCACCACCACCGCTGCCGTGCCGCACGCGAACGCTTCCACGATCTCGCCCGACTCGGCGCCCTCGCGCCACTCGTCGATCGAGATGGGCCGCTGCTCCACCTTGTAGCCGCGGTCGCGGCCGAGCTTGAGGATCGAGTCCAGCGTGATGCCCTCGAGGATCGAGCCGCTGTCGGGGGTGAGCAGCGTCTTGTCCTTGGTGACCAGCACGACGTTCATGCCGCCGAGCTCCTCGAGGTACACGCCCTCCTGGCCGTCGAGGAAGAGCACCTGCGCGCACCCGTTCTCGTAAGCCTCCTGCTGCGGCAGCAGCGACGATGCGTAGTTTCCGCCCGTCTTGGCGGCGCCCATGCCGCCTCGGCCGGCCCGGGTGAACTCCGTCGAGAGCCAGATCGACACCGGCTCGACGCCACCGCTGAAGTAGGCGCCCGCCGGGCTGGCGATCACGTTGTAGTTCACTTTGGCCGCGGCGCGCACGCCGAGGAACGCCTCCTTGGCCCACATGAACGGGCGCAGGTAGAGGCTCGTCTCCGCGGCATCCGGCACCCAGGCGCCGTCGACGGCGATGAGCTGTTTGATCGAGTCGA
>Ga0068857_100000199_pt1 | contig 38975 bp, 62 predicted proteins | sample KBSCornC72_FD_66591 | JGI IMG/M metagenome (GOLD analysis project Ga0068857, IMG submission 66591) | Corn rhizosphere microbial communities from Kellogg Biological Station, Michigan, USA - KBS Corn C7-2 | ecosystem: Host-associated > Plants > Roots > Rhizosphere > Soil ...
ACCTGCTGATCGCCATCGCCGGCATCCACGCGGCGCGTTACCCCAAGGAGCGGAAATGAACCGCTACGAGAAATTCGCCCTGGAGCGCATGCTGGGCATCTACGACTTCGTGGCGGCCAACCCGGGTGCTCTGTCATGCAACTTTGCGCTAAGTTCGAGCTCCGTTCTAGCGCGATTCGGGACAATCTTCACAAATTGCGCGAGTCGGGGCATGTGGAGTGCGCGCCAGGCTTGCGCAGTCGTGGCGGCCAACTGCCGAGCGCATGGACGGCAACGGAGAAAGCGCGCCCTGACGCCTCGCCACCATCGAAGAAGCGCGGCAAGAAGTCCAAGCTTCCGCAGATCATCCAGCCACGCAAAGTCGAGGATGCCAAGCGAATCATCACGCGCGCGCGGCAGATCGGCATGGTACGGGACGAGCTCGTAGCTGCACTGTTCGGGCCTGCGGCGGTGCATGCATGACCTGGGCACGCTCCAAACCGATGACCCGCACCGCGTTCAAGCCGAAGCCGGCGGCCACCAGCAAGACGCCGACGCCGCGCGCGAAACGGTCGACCCTGAAGCAGAAGGGGCCGAAGATGACGCCGATTCGCAAGAGCGCCAAGGGCGAAGAATGCACGTTGCGTTTCCCGTGCTGCACCCGTGGCACCGACACGACGGTCTGGTGTCACTCCAACCACTACGCGGACGGTAAGGGCGCCGGGCTCAAGGCGCGCGACGAGGAAGGCGCCTATGGTTGCTACGCCTGCCACACGTTCCTGGACGGCGGCTACGCTGGCCACATGCACCGCTCGCTGGTGGACAAATATTTCGACCTGGCCCGCACCGAGAGCCAGGCGATACTTAAACGAAAGGGCTTGATGCCATGATAGTTCTCACCCTGCCGATATTCTCGGCCAACCGTTACCTCATGCCGGTGTCGCGCGGCAAGCACCTGTCGATCATGAACACGAAGGAGGCCAGCACCTACAAGGCCGAAGTGCGCGCCGCCGCGCTGGCCGCCGGCTTCCAGAAGATCGTCGGCCGGGTCAAGGTCGAACTGTGGATGTACCCGCAGCGCCCGAAGGATTGGCAGAAGCGCATGCGCAAGCTCGGCGCCCATTGGGATGATAGCGTTCGGGCAATTGACGCGGACAATATAACCAAATTATTGCTGGACGGCCTGAAGGATTCCGCCTTCGGCGACGACAAGACCGTGTTCCAGCTGCTGGTATCGCGCATGGAACCCGACGATAAGCCGGCGCGCGTGGTTGTCCGCATCAGCGCCATCCCATCGGCCCCGCCGCAGGCGTCGTTAATTTGATTAACCGCAAGATTTCGCTTGACCAGCAGCAAAAGAAACATGTAGAGTTCGCCTTGTCGAAGCCGGCCAGCTTAGACAATAAATGTTTGACGGTGCTGTAGCCCCAAGGTTTTTTGGTGGATCGCAAAATGGAGTAGGGACGTTACACCGTCCGTCCTTACTCCAGGTTGGCCGACCCGATCCACCAAAGCATCTTGGGGCTTTTTTGCGTTTAAGGCCGGTATCGGTAGCGTCCACAAGATCCCACAGGACGCGCCGCGTTAGAGCATGGCGGGTGGTGGCCACGGCAATTTGTGGCTGGGCGACAGCCCGGGGTTTGCTCAAGGGATTAGTGTCCGTGGCTCGTCGCACAGGCAGTATCCAACCTTCTTTTCTTCCTCCGGGGGGATTGGGGGGTTATGAGGGAACGGAGCCGGGTCTGAGCGCTAGGCAGTAACGAAAAACAACAGCAGTACCAACAACAGTACTAAAACTTAACTATAGGGAAGATATGAACATTATCGAATACCTGGAAGCAAAATACGGTGAAGAAGGTCCACGCATCGTAACGGCCATGGAAGCGCACGCTTTCGGCATCAAGTACCCCCTGCAATCCGGTTGGCTGGAAGCGCATGGCGGCAAAGAAATCACCCCTGAGATTGCTGGAGAACTCGGCCCCAAGCTGTACGAGAAAGGCATGCGCACCACCACCGAGTCGAAGGCGAACTACTGCCTTGCAGGCGCTGCTGTGCTTCGTAAAATCGCTGTTGGAGGTCGTCCATGAAATCCTTCAAGCAAATGCGTCTGGACGGTGAATTGATCCGTGCCGATGCAGAAAAGATTGACTACTTCGACCTGCACGTGGAACCCGGCTTTAACCCCGGCGGCCGAACCGACGAACAGGACGAGGACGACGAACAGCTTTACCGCTTTATCGTCAAGCACGGCGTGCTGGCGCTGCCGCAGATGGATGTGCGACCGCGTGAAGGCGGCGGTGTGTGGATCGTGGATGGCCATCGCCGCCACAAACAGATCGGCCGCGCTATCGAAGCGGGCGAATTCCTGGCCGACAAGAAAACCGGCAAGTACCCCATTCCTATCCGGCAGTTCACCGGCAACGACCTTGAACGCCTGTACCATGTTCGCAAGAGCAACAAGAAAAAGACGCTCAAGCCGATGCAGCTGGCAGAGCTGTGCATCCGCGCGCGCGACGGCTTCGGCCAGACAGTCGAAGAAATGGCCGAGGGCTTTATCGAGTCGGTGTCGGCCATCCGCGCGGCGCTGGTGCTAGGCGGCGCCAACCATGATGTACAGCAGATGGTTGTCAAGGGCGAGGTGTCGAAGTCGGTTGCGGTGCGTATGGTCAAGGCTAAAGGCGAGGGCGCCGGCTCGGTGCTGAAGGAAGCGCAGCACTTCGCGCAAATGCAGGGCAAAAGCAAGGTCACGGCCAAGCAGCTGGAGGGCAACACGCCGGCCGACCTGGTGCGCGCTATCCAGTCGGAAATCGACAGCGGCGGTAAGTTCCGCGCCGAAGACCTGGCGCCGAAGTATGCCGAGTTGGTGCTGTACCTGCGCGGGACGGCCAAGCCATGACCACCGACCACATGGACCTGCGCACGCGGCTGGCATCCTACACCGCGCTGGGCGCCGAAGAAATTACGGTGCCGTTGATCGACTTGGCCGAGCTGCTGGCCGCCTACGATGCGCTGGTCGCCTGCGCCACCGTCAAGCGCGGCAAGAAAGAATACCCGGCCGAGTTCTCGGCGGCCTATGACGCGATGAAGGATTACGGCGCACGCTGGCGCGAAGGTTCCACGCCGGCCGCCGCGTTCAAGCAGTGGCAGGCCCGCATCAAAGCTGGCGCAGACCCTGCGCAAATACTGGAAGGCGTCCGCCGCTACTCCGCTTACATCGCTGCCACATCTGGTGAGCCGAAAATGGCGCAGACCTTTTTCGGCCCCGGTGAGCACTACACCGCAGAGTGGGCCGCGCGCGCGCCGCGCTTGGCTCGTTACCAGGATCGCGCGCAAACGGTGGTCGACACCAATCAGGAAGCACTGCGCCGGCTGGCGGGCATCCCGACCTTCGACCCGAACGTCATCGACATGGAGCAATAATGGAAGAACACGAAAAGCTGCCGTTTTTTGAGCTGCTGGATGCGACGTGCGAGGCGATCAGCATGCGCACGCCGATGACGGCCGGCGCCAAGGTTCTGCTGTGGGAGGATCTGGAGCGCTACCCGTTCGATCTGGTCCGCGCCGCGCTGGCCGCGCACCGTCAGGACAAGGACCGGGGGCAGTGGCAACCGAACACCGCGCACATCGAATACCAGATCGATCGCCGCCGCCGCAACACATGGCTTGGCGCCGATGAAGCGTTCGCCCGTTTATCGTTCGATGAACGCGTGCCGGTGCTGCTGAACCAAGTGACGGCCGCCGCGCTGGCCGTAGCCGCCCCGTTCATGGAGCAGGCCCGGCCCGACCAGAACGCTGCGCGCATGGCCTTTCGCGCTTGCTACGATCGACTGGTAGAGCAGGAGAAGCTGGCGCGCCGTGGGCCGCAGCACTGGATATCCCCGGCCGGCACGCAGGAAGCCCGGGAAGCGCTCCAGGCCGAAGCCGCGCGCCTTGGCTACCTGAACATGCAGGGCAAGCCGTTCGCAGCGCCAGAGGCCGCGCTGCAGCTCGGCCACACCACCACAGCCGAGCGCGCCAAGTTCAAGGAGGCGCTGGCCGGCCTACGGATGAAATCCCTCACACCACCAGGAGCAGATGACCATGGGTGAAATTGCCGAAATGATGCTTGATGGCACGCTTTGTGAGGGCTGCGGCTGCTTTCTTAACGAAGTGCCATTCGGCTACCCAAACCGGTGCGATGACTGCACCAAGGAACGGGCGCTGGCAAAGCGAGCACCGAAGGTAAAAGGCGGATTGCAGAAGCAAGCCAAGGTTAAATGCGAATGCGGCCGGTGGATTGCCCCGCGCGGCATGCAAAAGCATATCCATGATTTTCACAACCGGACAAAAACATGAGCGACCCAGCACACAGCATTTACTGCGCCGCGAACGGATGCCCGATGCTGGGCACGCAGTCGAGCAGCGCCACCGGCGGCAGCGACTGGTATTGCGCGCTTCACTTCGGCTGCAAGTCCGGCACCGCGCACGCCATCACCGCCGAACTGCAGCGCCTGTCCTGGCTGGTGCGGATCACGCAGGGCGTGCGCGCCGCCAACAGCAAGGGCTGGGACAAGGTCGAGGCGGCCATGAACAAGGAAATCGTCCTGAACCAGTCCAGCCACCTGCTGCGCGGCGATCACGAGAGCCTGCCGAAGTGGCTCGCCCGCCTCGAAGACACGCTGCGCATAGCGTGCGCGGAAATCGGCGAGCAGCAGCCGCTTGGCGTTTAATCTACAACATCGCACGCAAAATGTGCTTGCATTCACACGTGGGCGGTGTATTATACGTACATGGGCAGCGCAACGGGCGCGGCGGAATGGAGAAATGATCATGGCACGTATCGAATTTAGCGGCAGCGACTTATTTATCGGCTTGGATGTCCATGTCTACCCGTCGCATCTCGGGTATTGGGTTGATAAAACCGAAGGTCTGCACACGCGGTCGAAATCTACCGTAATGGACGACTTCGGGAATCTGGTCGACATTCTGGACGCTGCTCACCAGCGCGCCGCCTACCGCGCCGTGCTGCACTAATCAACCCGCCCGCTAGTCGGGCATCAATTGGAGCAAGACATCATGGCAAATAAAAAACCGCCTAGGCTCAGTCCTAAAGCCCGTCGTGAAGTGGTCCGTTCGTTGAACACTGCTATCTCGGACTATAACCATGAAGCGCATATGTACGGCCGCTTCACCATCCCAACGCCGCCGCCGACATCGCATCTAGTCCGTATATCTCGGATGATTGCCAACCTTAATGGCGTAGCTTGGCCGGAATAACAACCCGCCCTTCGGGGCATCACCTGGAGAATCAATCATGTGGACCAAAATCAAAGCAGCGTGGCGCTGGCTCACCGCGCCAATGACCGACGAAGAAAAAGCGGAAATGCAGATATGGTGACAAGAGAAGAAATCCGGGCCGCGCGCATCGCCGCCGGCCTGACGCAGGCCGAAGCCGGGCGCATATGCTACATGAGCGAGCGCGGCTGGCAGGACATCGAGCGCGGCGTTCGCGAGGTGAAGGGCTCGAATAGGGCCAACTGGGAGTTGTTTTTGATCCGTACCAAGACGGCGCGCAAGAGCGCCAAATAACCAAGGGGGATGAGATGGACAAGTTTCTGACCGAAGAGGGCCTCAACCTGATCAGTGTTCTGCTGGTGCTGGGTGTCGCTGGCTACTGTTTCTGTGCATGGCTTTGGCACCGCATGGAGGAGGACGACGCTCTGTGGCTGGCTGCGAACGAGCTCGACACTGAGCCGCTGCCGTTCGATCCTGACCCAGTGCACATCAAGCAGGTGTTGGGCGACATTGAAGCCTTGCGCAGCCCGCTCAAGCAGTACCGCAACATGCAGGGTGCAGCGCAGGCAGACCCATACGTGCCGCACATCAGCGATGTGAGAATGCCATGATCGCCGCCAGGATCGCCCGCATTGCGGAAATCGAGTACAGCATGCTGATGATGCGCATCCGTGCGCTGCTGGAGGCGCTATGAACGACCGCGAACTGTTAGAGCTAGCTGCCAAGGCGGCCGGATATAGTTTTTTCTATTTGGATGATCTGGAGCCGCATATTCATTCCAAGGAGAGGGGAACTGAATATTGGAACCCGCTCACCGGCGACGGCGACCGCCTCCGCCTGATCCGCGCCTTGAAGATGAACATCGACTATGCCGACTGCGGCGTGAGCGCGCGCTACAACTTCGACCGGCATCTGGCGCAGGAATGGTGGGGTGGTGATGAGGGCGACGAAGCGCATGCCGTGCTGCGCGTGGCTGCCGCAATCGGAAAGGCCATGCCATGATGGAATTTATCCACCTTCTGGCGATGTTGACTTTTGCGCACGCACTGGCCGACTATCCTTTGCAGGGACCTTTTTTGTCTGAGGCAAAGAACCGTAACACGTCGCTGGGCAAGATGTTTTGGCCGCATGCGCTGGGTGCGCACTCGGTCATCCATGGCGGGTTTGTGCTGTTACTGACAGGATCCCTTGTGCTTACTTTGGCCGAAACAGTGATCCATGCCGTTACGGACTGGCTGAAATGTGAGGGGCACATTGGGCTCAATACTGATCAGGCAATCCACATCGGCTGCAAGATACTTTGGGCGGTCATATCAACATGGGGACTGACATAATGGCACACGATAACCGCCTGCTGCACCACCTGCGCGCCCAGCAGCTCCAGGCCCTGGCGCGCATCGTGCACGAACTGGCGCCGCCAGACGCCGAGGCAGTGCGCCGCTACGCCGCTCTGGCCGGCCAGCTCTACGACACCCGCAACCTGTCCGACAAGTCGCTGGAAGAGGTCGATACGATAGCCGGGAGGTACTTCCAATGACGACAGAGGAGCATGAGCGCGCGCGGCGTGAGCTGGGGTTCCCTAGCAAAGGGGCGGGGCGATGAGCGACGAAAAGAAGGTATTGGCGATCCGCCCCGGGATAGTGCCTGAAGCGAAAGACGTCAAGTTCATTAATTCGTTGCTCTTTGATCGCGTTTTGCAGGTGGTTGACGGGCCTGATTTCGATACTATGACGATCGCCGCCGCAGTTGGTGTGATGGAGATGGTGAAGCACCATATTTTGACGCGGCAGGATTGACTCGGCCGCAAGCTGGTGTAGAATCAAGGTTCTCGCTGCCGCCCGCATAGGCCTACCCCACAGATGGAAGCCCATTATTGCCGACGGCGGCGAGACTGGCTCCGACCGAGTAGATAGGTCGGAGCGGTCAACGTAAGAAGCCGCGCACCGCAAGAGAGCGCTGGGAGAGGCAACTCCCAAGATCAACAGGAGCAACACAGGTGCGGTCGCGGGTCCGATTCCCGCCGTCCTAGGCCACCAGGACGAGCGCTCAGATGGCGAGCGGCACCAAATAGTTTTAAATCTCGCAAGAGACGCCACACAAAGAGGTAATTGATAAGTTGGCTTGGGGCGTAGGGCCAGCATCACGGCGATGTGCAGCAACAGCGAAAACGCGTAAGTAGCTGGGGCGTAAGTCTTGGGGTTCGAGTCCCCGCCAATTATCTCTTTGTGTGGTGCAATGCGCAGTGATGATGCGCGCGCGTGGAGCTAAGGTGCATAGCGGCTATGGCCGACTTGTAGCAACGACTGGGCTGGTTCGACTCCGGCTTGCCTCGCAGGCTAATAGATGACGCCTCGGGAAGCCGGGATCATCTCCGGTGCACCACTTCAGTTTCATCGCATTAGCCTTGGGAGGATTAGCCGGAAGTCATCCGCCGGCGGTTTGAACCGAAGCATGACCTTTGACCAGCTCAGGCTGGTCTTTTTTTGCCCAATGCGTGTAGAATTGCCATGACTCAACCAACAGGCGGAACAATCCCAAGGGAACTCCGAACACATCATGGCTCGGCCCAGCAAGTTCAAAGAGGAATTCATCAAGCAGGCGACGAAACTATGTCGCATTGGCGCAACAGATGCGGAGGTTGCTGATTTCTTCGGCATCGATGTCCGCACGCTCTACCGATGGAAGAATGAAAGTGAGCAATTTTGTCAGGCCCTAAAGGCTGGCAAGGTGGAAGCGGATGAACGAGTAGAGCGCAGCCTCTTCGCTAGAGCCCTAGGTTACGAGCATCCGGAAATTGATATTCGCGTAGTCGACAAAGAAATCGTCCAGACGCCGATTATCAAGCACTATCCCCCTGATACGACGGCTGCGATCTTCTGGCTGAAGAATCGCAAGCCGGCTGAGTGGCGCGACCGCCAGGAGATCGAGCATGCTGGCACTGTCGAGTTCACAAAGATCACGCGCCAAATCATCAAGCCAAAATGAGTGAGCTCATCCTGCAGACTGCTGAAGTGTTCGAGCCTTTGCTGCATCCTGCTCGATACAAGGGTGGCCACGGCGGCCGAGGTAGCGGAAAGTCGCATTTCTTCGCCGAGATGCTGATCGAGGAGCACATTCGAGAGCGCATGGATTCGGTTTGCCTGCGCGAGATACAGAAGTCCCTGAAGTTCTCTGTCAAGAAGCTGCTCGAAACCAAGATTGAGGCCATGAACGCGGGCGCCTATTTCGAGGTGCAAGACGCCGTGATAAAGGCGAAGAACGGCGGCATCTGCATGTTCCAAGGCATGCAGGACCACACCAATGATTCGATTAAGTCGCTCGAAGGGTTCAAGCGCGCGTGGTTCGAGGAGGCGCAGACTGCCACGCAGCGCAGCCTAGACCTGTTGCGCCCCACCTTGCGAGCACCAGGAAGCGAACTGTGGTTCAGTTGGAACCCTCGCTTTGCTACGGATCCTGTCGATGTTCTATTACGAGGTGAGAACCCACCGCCTGGCGCCGTCGTGGTTGAGTCGAACTACATGGATAACCCGTGGTGCCCGCAAGAGCTGCTAGACGAGATGGCTTATGATAGGGCGCGCGACCCAGAGAAGTACCGTCATATTTGGTTGGGCCAGTACGAGACGAACAGTGAGGCGCGCGTATTCAAAAACTGGAAGGTCGAGGAGTTCGAGCGGCCCGCAGGCACAGTTCACCGGCTGGGCGCCGACTGGGGCTTCTCGGTCGATCCTTCGGTATTGGTGCGCTGCGATATCGAAGGGCGGCGCCTCTATGTCGACTATGAGGCGTACATGGTGGGCTGTGAGATTGACCAGCTTCCCGACCTTTTCGACCGCGTGCCAGACTCGCGCAAGTGGTTCATCACTGCCGATAGCGCACGTCCGGAGACAATCAGCTATATGCGACGCCACGGCTTCCCGAAGATCAATCCAGCTCAGAAGGGCGCTAAATCGGTCGAGGAAGGTATCGAGTTCCTCAAGTCGTACGACATCATCGTCCATCCACGCTGTGTTCATACGATCGATGAGTTGACGCTGTACCGCTACAAGACCGATCCGCTGACTGGGCTCGTCTTGCCGCTGCTGGAGGACAAGAAAAACCACGTGATAGATTCCTTGCGCTACGCCTGCGAGGCCGCCAGGAAAGCGAAGAAACCCGCACCACCAGCGGCGCCGCGACAGCATGCCGCCGCTGGTGGTTGGATGGGCTAGCCCGATTCCTGATTGCATTGTTTAAGGAAAAGGCATAATATCGCGAAAATCCCACCGCATTACCCTGATTGGCGCGAACAATGACCACGAAAAAAGATGATGATCTGATCATTGAGGCGCGCGAGGCTTTCAACCTTTGCCGTGACAAAGAGGATCTGAATCGCCAAAACTGGATAGATGACGTCCGTTTCGCCCGTTTGGGCGAGCAATGGCCTGAAGAAATTCGCCAGCAACGCCAGCGCGAAGGGCGCCCCTGTCTCACCATCAATCGCCTACCAGCCTTCATCCGCCAAGTCACCAACGACGCCCGCCAGAACACGCCTAGCATCAAATTCCACCCTGTGGGCGACGGCGCCGACCAGGAAACAGCGAAGATCCTAGACGGCTTAGCCCGCAACATCGAATACACCAGCAATGCCGATGTCGCCTATGACAACGCGCTCGACAACGCCGTGACGGGCGGCTTCGGCTACTTCCGCATCAGCACTGACTATGCTGGTGACGACGTCTTCGACCAAGACATCTGCATCGAGGTCATCAAGAACCCGCTGACGGTATATGGCGACCCGATGTCATGCGCGGCCGACTCTGCCGACTGGAACGTGTGCTTCGTCACCGAGATGTACAGCAACAAGGAATTCAAGCGCAAGTGGCCCAAAGCCCAATTGGTGGACTGGGAAGCCGACAGCCGCGACGGCGCTGACTGGTTCCGAAAGGATGAAGTGCGTGTTGCCGAGTGGTGGAGGCGCGAGGAAGTCCCTGCCACCCTAGTTAAGCTGAGCAATGACGCGGTGATGTTGGAAGAGCAATACGAAGAGAACCGTGACTTCTTCGACATGTTGCAGGTGTCCGTCACCGACACGCGCCCGACGAAGACCATGAAGGTAACGCAGCGCATCATTAGCGGCGCCGAGGTGCTTGAGACGAACGACTGGGCCGGGAAGTACATCCCGATCGTACCGGTTTACGGCGATGAAGTGGTGGTTGACGGAGAGCGCCATTTCCTATCGCTGGTGCGCTTTGCCAAGGATCCGCAACAGATGCTGAATTTCTGGCGCACGGCCAGTACCGAGCTCGTCGCTCTGGCGCCGAAGACTCCGTTTATCGGCGCTGTCGGCCAATTCGCCACTGACTCCGTCAAGTGGCAGAGCGCCAACACGGTCAGCTACTCGCATATCGAGTACGACGCAATCGAGATTAACGGCGTCAACGTGCCTCCACCGCAGCGCCAGCCGTTCGCTGGGCCGCCGGCCGGCGCGCTGCAAGAGGCCATCAACGCATCGGACGACATGAAGTCGATCATGGGTATATTCGATGCCTCGTTGGGCGCCCAATCGAACGAGACGAGCGGCAAGGCCATTCTGGCGCGCCAGCGCGAGGGCGACGTCAGTACCTTCAACTTTACCGACAACCTATCGCGCGCCATCCGCCACGCCGGCAGGATCCTGTGCGACATGATCCCTAAGGTCTACAGCGGGCCACGGATGCTGCGCGTGATCCACGAAGACGGCACCAATCAGCAAGTGCCGGTCAACGGGCAGCAGCCACCTCCACCGCAGCAACAGGGGCAAATGGACCAGCAGCAGGACGCCCAGAACGTCGCCCGGGTGTTCGACCTGACCGCTGGCAAGTACGATGTCACGTGTGAAACTGGTCCGAGCTACACCACGCGCCGCGAGGAAGCTGCAAGTCAGATCATCGAGTTCATGCGCGCCGTTCCCGCTTCGGCAGCGCTCATCGGCGATCTGCTGGCGAAGAACCTGGACTGGCCGGGCGCCGAAGAGATTGCCGAACGACTCAAGAAAATGTTGCCGCCGCAATTGCAGGGCCAGAGCCCTGAAGCGCAGGCGATGCAGCAACAGGTTCAGCAGCTCACGCAGCAGTTGCAACAAGCTGTTCAGCAGCTCAACGACAAACAGGCCGACCGCGACGTGGACAAGGAAAAAGTCAACGTCGACAAGCGCAAAGCCGATATCGACGCCTACAAGGCCGAAACCGACAGGATGGCAGCATTGGGCCTTCAGGCATCGCCTGAGTTCGCCGCGTCACTTGGCATGCAGGTCACGCAATCGGCGCTCAACGGGCCGGATATCACGCCTGGAGGCCAGCCGTCACAGCAACAGCAGATGCCCCCACAGCCTCCGCAAGTTCCACCAAACCAGATGCAGCAAGAACAACCGCAACCCATGCCGCAAGGCGCCCCACCTGAAGGAATGATGTAATGCCGACCTTTTCTATCAACGCCGGCCATATTTCACGACCTCGCGTCGTGGGCGCCGGGCAAATCGTCAACGTGAATCCAGCGGCCGGCGCGACTGCTATTGTCGAGTACACCACAGGAACAGGCGTTGACGTAGCCAACAACGCGGCCACCTGGCGTATTTGGCCGAAGGGCGCAGTAACGGCCTCTGCTTCGGACCAGATGAACAACGGCGGTTATATCCGCGTGACTGCTGTTGGCGGCAATGTCAGTTACGACATTGACGAACAGCCGTCAACAGCCAACGCGAGCGGTTATCGCATGGACTGGCAGAGTGCCGTCAGCGCTACCGGCGCGCCAATACTTAGCGGACAGCCTATTGTCGGCGGCGTCATCAACGCAAAAATGCCGCCTGGCGTGCTCGCCACCTTGCAATTTACCAAAACGCTCAAGGCAGCTCCATATACCAAATCCAATATTGCCGGCGCAGTGGCAAATGCCGTGAACACACTAAACTACACGGTGCTGCAGGCCGATACCCCGTACGCCATCGGGTGCGACGCCTCGGCGCAAGTAAGCCCAGCGCTGGGCATGGAAATCGTGGATAACACAGGCGGGGTGGTTACGCCTACTTCTCCAGTCATCACGGCAGTGACCGGTTTTAACAATCGCGTCATGGTTAATTTGATCGCTCCGGCGACCGGTACCGCCAGCCAGTACAGGCTCACATCTTCGAATGGGCAGATCACGACGGTTGCGGCAAATGGGTTGCCATACCAGGCCGTGAGCATCGGCAGTCAGCCGAACGGTGTAGCGGTGACGATCCAGGCCGAGGCCATCAACTCGGTTGGCGCGGCGTCGCCTCTCTCGTCCGCATCCGCATCGGTGACGCCGGTTGCATCGCGCCAGATCAGTGCCGCAGGCAACACATTCATACCTGATGCTAAACATGCGTCGAATACCCAATCGATGAACGTTACGTTCTATACCGCTGCGCGCGATCTTACTACATTGGGGGTTGAGTTCCCCGGTTGGTATGTCACCGGCCGAGCGGAAGCAAACAACACCGGTACCGAGACGTGGGAGGCGGATGTCACATACAACGGTAATGTGACGCGTATCACGTTTGGCGGCCTGAACTCGGGGACGGTGGCGCCTGGTGCAAACTTAAAGTCCGACGAAGTGACGTTAGGCTTCACTATCCCGGCCGGCGCCGAGTTCAGTATCGGGAACTACTGCACAACCACCGGACAAATCACGTTCTTTTCCTGGTATGCAGCGGACGGCAAAGCTCGCCAACAATATGGCACCACAGGCGTTCCTAATCTTGTCGGCGTGCTAGATAAATCCGCACTTCCCCTTGCAACGTCCACCCCGTCTGCTGGTGCCTTCGTTCGCACACCATCGGCCATCTTCAGCACGGCAGACGGTCCAGCAGTCGCCCTGAGCATCGACAGCAACTCTGTCGGTCGCGGGGATACCGGCGACAACACGCATGCTCAGGGGCATCTTGGGCGCGCGTTGCGTGCCGCTAATGTGCCGTACATGCATGTTGGGGTCTCCGGTGATCAGTTATCCGGGTCAGGCAACGGCTGGTTGGCCTCAAGCACGAAACGAATCGCGCTTGCCAAGCGGTACAGCACGCACGCGCTGGCCGAACCGGCGATTAATGACCTTTCCTCAGGCAGAACCGCCGTACAAACCATTGCGGACCGCCTGACGTTCAAGAACCTGTGGGGCTCTACCTACCCCATCGCATTCACTACATTGCCATCGATCACCACTGGCGATTGGACGACCATCGCGGGGCAGACCCCGAATGCGATATCGAGCGAAATCCAGGCATACAACACTTCGACGCTTGCTGGTGTTGCGGGCGCTATCGCGATCTTCGATGTCAATTTGATGACGAGCGCACCTGGTGACCGTACGCGCTGGAACGTGGGCGCTGGTGGCATCGCGTACACCGTTGAGGGCACCCACTACAACCAAGCCGGCTCGCTGTTCGTGGCACCACAGATTGCGGCGCAAATCTCGATGATGGTGGGCTGATTAGGTCGATTACCACATCTTGAAATATGTATGCGTAGAGCTTCAACAATCCACTAAATAAGGACGTTATGAAACGCATCATCACCGCGATTATCGTCGCATTGGTCGCCCAGTCTGCGCAGGCGCAAATCGCCTACGCCATTCGCTACGACCAGAGAAATAGCGCCAACAGCGCCTATATCAGCCGCTTTGCTCCGCCGAACGCCACCGAGCCGTGCATGCTGGTCATGCCGTCAATCGCCGATGGGGCTATTCCTACCTGCGTGCGCATGGGGACGGCCTTGGGCATCGACGGCGGCGTGGTGTCGGTGGCGGTAACGACTGGCCCACAGGGGCCACAAGGACCAATCGGGCCGCAAGGCATCCAAGGCGTCCAAGGTCCGGCTGGTTTAGATGGAACAGTGGGAGCTACTGGGGCGCAAGGCGCTGCCGGAGTGCAGGGGCCGGCTGGCCCGCAAGGCCCAATTGGATTGACAGGTGCTCAGGGGCCAATAGGAAATACTGGTGCGACGGGCCCCACCGGGCCAGTGGGGCCTGCAGGCACGCCAGCGCCTACATTCAACTTCGGCACCCCAGCCGCGCGCACTATCGCTGTCTCGACTGCATATCAAGCCGCAGACGTGACCAAGGCGGCCAACATCGCCATCAGCCCATCGTGCACCAACGCGACGACTGTACTGGCCGCCAGCGCCTGCACGATGAACGTTCGGCAATCGTCTGCTGCTGGCTTGACATGCAGCACAGGTACCATCGTCAAAACCTGGTCGAGTACGATCGCGCTCGGGTTGGTGATCACGCAGGGCAACACGTTTCCTTTCGATATCAAATTGCCGATTGGTGGATATTTCATCCTCTGCCCATCGGCTGGCACATTCACGATTTCTGCTGTTGACCAGTCCGCTGGCTGATAGCTAAACCGCCGGCGTAAGTCGGCACTTCTGGAGAAGCAAATGAGTGACATGGAACAACCTGGCAGCACGCAGGATTCCGGCGCAGCAGAAAGCACTGCCGTCGAGGATCAAAACCTAGACGTGGTGGACAACGACCAGCAAATCGATACGGGGGAGGACTCGCAAGAGCAAACCGAAGCCGAAGAGTTTGGCGAAATCGAAGTCGATGGCAAGAAGTTTGAATTGCCGAAGTCGGCCGCTGAAAAGCTCCAGGCCGAGCGGATGATGCATGCGAACTACACGCAGAAGACGCAGGCGCTGGCGGAAGAGCGCCGCGCGTTTGAGGCACAGTCGTCCGAGCAACAAAAGCAGCAGCAGGAATACGTGCAGGAATATGCCAAGGTGGTTGCGATCAGCGACCAGCTCGCCCTGTACGACAAGGTCGATTGGGAGGCGTTGATTCGTGACGACCCCCAGCAGGCCATGCTCTACCAGCAGCAACAGCGGGCGTTGGAAGCTCAACGTCAGCAAGCAGTACAGTCGGTCACGCAGAAGCAGCAGCAATTTGCTCTGAACGAGCAGCAAACCCTTGCCAAGCAAGTTCAGGAAGCGAGTGCGTACGTAACGCGTGAAATCCCCAACTGGTCGCCAGAGCGCGATAACCAACTGCAGAAATATGTGCAAGAGAACGGCATCCCGGAAAAGGCCATTGGCCCGATCCTGGTCAAGTATCCGGCTCTGTTCAAGATTCTGCACAAGGCCGAGCAGTTCGACCAGATGGCTAAAAAGCCAGCCGCCAAACCACCGGCCACCGTTCAAGAAAAGCCAGTCACTCGCGTCAACAGCGCCCGCAGCCCGGCGCAGCGCGACCCCGGCAAGATGAGCACGGCCGAATGGATGGCGCACAGAGATTCACAACTTCGTAAATCGCGCTAATCGGCGCAACCACTCAAAGGAAATAGCATCATGGCAAATACGCTCCTGACCCCGCAGATGATCACACGCGAATCGCTGCGGATTCTGCACCAGAAGATCAACTTCATCGGTTCGATCAACCGCCAGTATGACGACTCGTTCGCCAAATCCGGCGCCAAGATCGGCGACTCGCTGAAGATCCGTCTGCCGAACGAATACGTCGTCCGCACCGGCGCCACCATGGTTCCGCAGGACACCGTCGAACAATCGGTGACCATCCAGGTCGCTACGCAAAAAGGTGTCGATCTGAACTTCACCGCCGTTGACTTGACCCTGTCTCTGGACGACTTCAGCTCGCGCATCATCGAGCCAGCAATGGCAGTCCTGGCCGCCAACATCGAAGCCGACGCGCTGTCGATGGCACTCGACGTCTACCAGACCGTCAACAACATTGGCAGCACCATGACCATGCGTACCGCGCTGCAAGGTCGCAAGCTGCTGACCGACGCCCTGGCCCCCTCGTCCAACCGCACGCTGCTGCTGAACACGCAGGACAACCTCGACTTGGTCGACGCGCTGAAAGGTTTGTTCCAGGACTCGACCGAAATCGCCAAGCAGTACCGCGAAGGGAAGGTTGGCCGCACTGCCGGTTTCGGTGACATCTACGAGAACACGCTGTTGCAGTCGCAACTGACCGGCACCGCCGCATCGGCCACCGGTTACACCGTCAACGGCGCCGGCCAGACCGGTTCGACGGTGGTTGTTGCCACTGGTACGGCCACCTTCAAGCGCGGCGACGTCGTCACGTTGGGCGTAAACCGAGTTCACCCGGAGAGCAAGGCCGACACTGGCAACCTGCAACAGTTCGTTGTCACCGCCGACTACGCTGGCGGCGCCGGCTCGCTGGCAATCTCGCCAGCCATCGTCGCTACTGGCGCGCGCCAGAACGTCGTGGCCTCGCCTGCCAACGGCGCCGCAGTGGTCAAGATCGGCGGCGCCAGCGCCGTCTATCGCCCATCGCTGGCCTACCACAAAGATGCGTTCGCATTCGTGAGCGCCGACCTGGTCATGCCTGATGGCGTGGACTGGAAAGCCCGCGAAACCTTCGAGGGCATCAGCATGCGTATGGTTCGCCAGTACACCATTGCCAATGACCAGTTCCCGGCCCGCGTCGATGTGCTGTATGGCTACAAGACGTTGCGCGCGCAACTGGCCGCGCGCATCCTGTCGAACTAAACCACGGACCCCGCTTCGGCGGGGTCTTTACTGGAGAACGAAATGGAAGAATACCCAAAAGCGCTGTATCGAGGCGGAGAGGTGCGGCAGGTTGCCGACGTCGATCAAGAGCTTGGCGCGCGTGACGAGGGATTCAAGGACTGGGCTGACGATCAAGCCGGCGCCAATCAGGCCGATACCGTGCATGACGCATATGAGGAAGTGCCGCCTGTCAATGCCGAGCCAGATCCATCCTTGCCGCCGGCTCGCAATAAACCTGGCCGCAAACCGAAGGCGGCATAATGGCTGGCCGCGACTACACCTGGTTGCTGGCTGCTGTCGCGGACGAGCTGCACCGTGCGGACCTGACCGCCCGTATTCCTGACTGGATCGTGTTCGCGGAAGCGACGATCAACCGCAAGCTGAACATCTACGCCAAGGAAATTGAGGCGCCGCTGACGACCGAAATAGCGTCGCGCTTCATCCCACTCCCGGATGACTATGGGTCGCCACTACGTCTAGAAATGCGCGATATCGAGCCCCGCTCAGATATCATCGCGGTTGAAGCCACGCAACTCAGCATCAACGATGATGCTGCTGGTATCCCCATTTATTGGGCTATTGACGGCGCCAATATCGCGTTTGACCGGCCGGCTGACAAGTCCTATCCGCTCATGTTCCGCTACGTTGAATCGCTGAATCTCTCGTCCACCAATCTCACCAATCCGATCCTGCTTAAAAACCCGGACCTATACCTGTATGGCTCGCTGTTGCACTCGGCACCATATATCAAGGATGACATGCGGATTGGCACGTGGAAGGCCATGTTTGACGATGCTTTGCGCCAAGTAGCGGCGGAGGCGTCACGTTCTAAATCGGTTGCGCCGCTGCGCACCGAGTTGCCTATTTCTTTAATCGGAACACGCCGCACCACGCGCGGCTGGGGATACTAAAATGGCACTTGAAACAGGCAATTACATCTCTTCGCTGGTCGCGGCGAACCCGCCGCCTGGCGACCCGAAGTCGCAGGGTGACGACCATCTCCGGTTGCTGAAGACTGCCGTTAAAAATTGCTTCCCGGGCTTCACAGGGACCGTGTTCGTCACCGGCACCGATATGGGCTCCGCAAATGCTTTCGCGCTGACGCCGACACCTGCGTTGCTCGCGTACAGCCTGAACATGGTTGTCGTGTTCATCCCAATCACGTCCAGCACCGGAGCCAGCACACTCAATATCTCAGGGCTCGGCGCCATCGCCATCAAGACGGTGGCGGGCGCGGATACCACTGTCGCCGACGTCATGGCCGGTCAGCCCCAATTGCTGATGTACAACGGGACGAACTTCTACCAATCGGCGATCACGAAGCGCTATGCCGACGCGCTGGCGTTCGCCGCCGCGCTGCCAAACCAAGCAGGCGCAGGTGGCCGCCTGCTGGGCACGGACGGCACCACGGCGAGCTGGACGAACCTGATCAACACCACGGTGATGCGCCTGGCGGACGGCGCCGATCCCACAAAGCAGTTGGCCGTCAATCTTGCCGGTATCACGACTGGAACGACGCGCACAATAACCATGCCGAACCGTGATGTCGTGCTTGGTCAGAGCGTTGTCCGCGATGCGCGCACCAGCAATACGGCGCTGGCCCAAGCCGACATCGGCAAGTTGGTGGATATCACCAGCGGAACGTTCACGCAGACTTTTGCCGCCGCATCAACGCTTGCTTCGGGCTGGTATGTCTATCTGCGCAACTCAGGTACTGGCGATATTACGCTTGATCCGAACGGCGCCGAGCTGATCGACGGCATGGCCTCATACATCATGTACCCAGGCGAATGCCGCCTGATCCAATGCGACGGCACGACGCTGACATCGATCGTCATCAACAGCTATACGAAGCGCTATTTGGCCGGCGCAGTGTGGACGAAACCACCGGGTTATCGATCGCATGCCGGCGTCGTTTGCTCGGCCGGATCGAGTGGCATCAAGCCATTGGCCCCTACTACAACCCCTGGCGCCATCGGCGGCCCAGGTGGTGGGGCCTTCCCGTTCAGCTTCGTTTCAAGCGTGCTGGGCGCGACCGAGATAATCCAAGTCGGTGCCGGCGGTGCTGCCGTCACTGTAGCCGCAAATACAGCAAATGCCGGTGGCAGCAGCGCATTCGGTACTCGCCTAGTAGTTGCTGGCGGCGATGCGACGGTGTTGTTTGGTGGTGGCCTCAATAATATTGGTGGTGCGATTCAAGTCAATGGCCAAAAAGTAGTGGTATCTGGTAGCGGAAGCGGAAATTCAGTTGGGTTTGAGGCTGGGACTGGTTCCAATGGCAGTAATTCTATTTGGGGTGGTGGCAAGCCAGACAATTCCGCATCGGTAGACTCAGGATCTTCGGTCTATGGCGGCGGGGCTGGTGGATCAATAAATTCTTCCGGTGTTATCCGCGCCCCCGGCCTATCGGCTAATGGTGGCGCAGGCGGCGCGGCTGGCGACGCCGTCAGCGGTTCGCCCGGCGTGTTCCCCGCCGGCGGTGGCGGCGCTACGCGAACCGGCGCGCAATCCGGTGCCGGCGCCAATGGCTACGTCGACGTGTGGGGGGAACGATGATCGCGGCGGTGATCGGCCCCGGCGGCGTGGTGGTCAACCGCGTCATCGTGGACGAGCTCCTGACGTCGCCCTTTATGGTGGATGGTGCGGATCTGAACATCGGCGACATCTGGCCTGGCGACGCTTCGCAGGCTGACGTGCAGGAGCCGACAGAATGAGCATGATCCGTGTGCCCAACTGCGGCGCCGCAGGCGTCATCAAGGATTTGAGCGTGCACGAATTGCCGCTCGGCGCCTGGACGGACGCGCAGAATATCCGCTTCCTCGACGGCTACGCGTCGCAGTTCCTGGGCCATGGCGAAGTCTACAACTCGCCAAGCTTCGCGCCGCAGTACATCATGCCGGTGCTGGTGGCCGGCGCGCGGTACTGGATCTACACGACAGCGACAAAGCAGTTTGCCGTGACCAACTTGGCCGGCGTCACAACGCACACCGACATCAGCCACGTGACGCCCCGCGCCGGCGTGGTCAACAACTGGACGGGCACGGTGTTCGCTGGCATCCCGATCCTGAATGCGGGCGACGCGGCGACGGTCCCGATGTACTGGGATCAGAACCTCGCCAACAAGTTCAATGATCTGCTTAACTGGCCGGCGGCCACGTACTGCAAATCGCTCAAATCGTACAAAAACTTCCTGATCGCCCTGAACGTCACCAAAGGCAGCACCAACTACCCGTACATGGTGAAGTGGTCCAGTTTGGCCGACCCTGGCGCGCTGCCTTCGACGTGGAACCCTGCGGATGCTACGAAGGAGGCCGGGGAAAACGACCTCGCGGAGGGGCAGGATCACATCGTTGACGGCTTGCAGTTGCGCGACTCGTTCATGATCTACAAGCAGGCCAGTATCTGGCGCATGGATTTCGTCGGCGGCACGTACGTATTCCGATTCTCCAAGGTGCTCGGCACCAGTGGCGCGATGAACCGCAATTGCATCGTGGAGCTCGATGGCTTTCATTGCGTGCTGACAGGGGAGGACGTCATCGTTCATGATGGGCAGTCGTCCAATTCCGTGCTGGATAAGCAGTCGCGCCGGTTCCTGTTCCAGAACATCGACGTTGACTCGAAAAACCTGTGCTTCCTCGTCAAAAACCCGTTCCTCAATGAAGTGCTGATCTGTTATCCAAGCATCGGCAGCAGCGTATGCGACCGTGCCATGGTATGGAACTACGTGGACAAGACCATCAGTTTCCGTCAATTGCCGTCCGTCAACCATGCCAATTTTGGGCCAGTCGACAGCTCGCTGGGCGGCAACTGGAATCAGGACAGCGACCCATGGGACTCTGACCTGACCGCGTGGAATGGCCCGGATTATACGCCTGACACCTCGCGCGTTCTGATGGCGAGCGCGCTGACCAAGATTTACATGCTCGATGCCTCCGCGACGTTCGATGGCGTCTACCCGATCGCGTACCTCGAAAGGCGTGGACTATCAGTCGGCGAGCCCGAGACAATCAAGCTGGTGCGCGGCGTGCGCCCTCGCATCATCGGCAACAACGGCGAGACTGTGACGATAAAAATCGGTGCGTCGAACGACCCATATGCCACGCCGACATACGGGCCGGCCATGACGCACGTGATAGGGCAGACGGTGGCCAATGATTGCTTTGTTTCCGGCAGGTACATAGCTGTTAGAATCGAGAGCGGGACGTCACTCAATTGGCGCCTGGACAGCTACGACCTGGACATAGAAGGCGGGGGGATGTGGTGAGGAAAGTAAGCCTAAGCACGATCGGGTATCAGCCTGGCCCAGTCCCGGTGAATGCGGCGGATATCCCGCGCTACCTGCAAGAGGAAACGCAAAAGATCGCCAATGCCATTCTGCTGCTCTCTGATGGCCACTTGGAGCGCATGACGGCGCCCCCGCCAAAGCCGTTCGACGGGGATTTTCGATACGCGGATGGCGTCAACTGGAATCCTGGCGGCGGGCGTGGCTTCTACTACTACGACGGCACCACTTGGAACCAACTCGGATAACGGAGAAATCATGATGCAACAGGGACTTTTAGGGGCGATGGCCCAGCCGCAGCAGCCACAGGCTCAACAGCCGGGATTGCTCGGAGCAATGGGTGGCGGAGCGCCGCAACAGGGCGGTGCATCGCAACAAGATATCCAACTGGCGATGCAGCTTGCGCAGAATCCCACTCCACAGATGGCGCAGCAGGTCGTGCAGCAGCTTAAGCAAGCAGGCAATCCAAATGCGGCGCAGCTCGAGCAAGTCCTTAGCCAGGCTGGCAATGATTCTGAGTTCATAAAGCACATCGCCGACTCGATTTTGCAGAAGATGCAGGGGCAGGTATGACAACCGAATTGGACCTCAAAATCGAACACTTCTTTTCCGGCCGTGAGTACGCGAAGAAAATGGAACTGCCGGCAGGTCACTATGCCGAAACGCATTCGCATGCATACGATCACTTGAGCATACTTGCCACGGGCGAGGTCGTCGTTACGCTGGATGGCGTCGAGCGGCTTTATATCGGGCCGACCTGCATCACCATCGGTGCCGGCAAGATGCATCACATTGACGCTGTGACGGACTCGGTCTGGTTCTGCGTGCACGCGACGGATGAAACAGACCCTGAGAAGGTCGACCACGTTTTGATTAAAAGCCATGACTAGCTTTCTGAAAATCGCCGAAGGCATCAATATAGCGCCTTTGCAAATGGCGCTAGTACGACAGCCTGAGTTGTTTGGGCGCCGTACATTGCGCGCTGACCGCTACGACTCCCCCCATACGCAAATGACCGATATATGGGTACGGTACAACGAGTACGCGAATCTTGAGCGTTCGCCGGCCACGTTTAACGATGAACACGATTCGGTCTGGTATCCGGAGGCGGAGTGCATCCCCGAGGTGCGCGGGGTTGTCATGAGCCTGATGGCGCATGTCGGCGGCGAGCGCCTGGGTGGCGTACTAATCACCAAGATCCCGCCTGGTGGCGGCATAGCTCCCCATGTCGATACGGGATGGCACGCGGAATATTACGACAAATACTATGTGCCGATCCTGAATGATGCGGGCGCCGTTTTCGGGTTCCCTGATGGGGTAATCAACGCTACTCCGGGTGAGGCGTATTGGTTCAGAAACGATGTGCCGCACTGGGTAAAAAATGATTCACAGCGCGACCGGATTGCAATGATCGTCTGCATCCGCACCAACAAAAGTAAAGGGGAATAATTATGCCATGGGGAGTCGCAGCCGCCGCAGTCGGCGCATACGGGGCGATGAGTGCCGCAAAGACAAACAAGCAGGCCGCCGAAGCTGGCGCGAACCAGACGCAAAAGCTGGACCCGCGCGCGGACGCGATCGTGTACGGGGATGGCACAACCGCCAACCCGGGTCTGCTGTCGCAATATCAGGACCTGGCAAAAACTCCTCAAATGTCGGGGAGCGCGAATTTCGGGAACCAGTCCCAACAATTCTTGGGGACGCAGGGTGGCAACATCCTGAACCAACTACAAAGCGGTGCCAGCGGCCTGATGAATAACCCGACTGCGGCGCCGCAGTCCAGCGCGGCAAGCGCCGGGATGGATCCGCGCACCTACAACGTCCAGAACGCGCAGGCGGCGACGGTCCAGGCGCCGAGTCAAAACGGCGTCGGACTGGCGCAGTCGTTCAACAACATCATATACGGCGACGCGGCGGCCAACCCGTATCTTACGAAATCCTTGCAGGCCGGCGTCGACGCCACGAACGCCGGGTTCCAGAAGAATGCCAACACGCTGGCCGACAGCCTGCAAAAGAACCTCCTGCCCAGTATCCGCAGCGAGTCTGTGCTGTCGGGGCAGTATGGCGGCTCGCGCCAGGGTATCGCCGAGGGCAACGCGCTGAGCGACTACTCGCGGCAGCTGACCGATGCGAATTCCGCCCTTGCCGCGCAGAACAGCGCGAATACGACCGCCGCCCAGGCCGCATCGTACAACGCTGGGCAAGACCGGGCGCTCTCGGCTACGCAGACTCTGAGCGGCCAACAATACGGTGTCGCGCAGCAGAACGCGGCGCAGGCGCAGCAGACCGCCATGGCGAACGCGGCAGCGCAAAACGCGTCGTCAGCGCAAAACGCCAACGCCTACAACAACCACAACCAGTTCAATGCTGGGTTGCAGCAGCAGACCGGTTTGGCGAACCAGTCGGCGCAGTTGCAGACCAATGCCCTCAACAGCACGAATCAGCAGGCCGGCCTAGCTGGTCTCAGCGGGTTGTTGGGCAACGTATATGGCTACGCGCAGAATCAGGACAACTACGCGATTAATCGGGCGGGCCAAGTCAATGGGCTGTTGGCGCCGTACCTTGGCGCCGGCGGCAGCACGAACACCACGCAGCCATATGCCAGCAACACCGGGGCGAATATCCTTGGCGGCGCAACAGCCGGCCTTGGTCTGTTCAACGGCATCAAGCAGTCCGGCGCCTTTGGTAGCTGGGGTACTCCGAATGCGCAAAATGTCGCGCCAGGCAGCTACCAGCCAAACGCGCAAAATATCACGCCTGGCACTTACTAATTGGGGACATCATGGGAATTCTTGACAGCCTCACCAACTTGAGCCCGGAGCAGACGCAGGGGCTGTTGGCGTTTGCCGCAAACACGCTACAGGGCGCGAACACTGGACGCCCGATGAGCTTCGGCGGCGCGCTGGGCGGCGGCATCCAGGCATACCAGCAAAGCATTGACGCGCAAAAGCGTAAAAAGATCGAGGAGGAGCAAGCGGCGCAAATTGCAAAACTTACCGGCCTGAAGATACAAGATGCGGAAAGCGACCTTACCAACCAGCAGACATTGCGTGACCGGGCTGAGCAGTTGCGCCAATTCTATATCAAGCAATCCGGAGCGCAACCGCAACAGGGGGCGATTCAAACGGCGCCAGCTATGGGCAATAGCCTATCACCTACCATCGAGAATGCGGCGCGTATGCAGTCCATGGCGCCACCCCAAGCTCAAGCTGGCGGGTCATCGCAAAGCGGTAGCTTGTATCATCAAAGGCTGGCTCAGGCGCAAGCTCTGCGCAATGCTGGCTTCGGCCCCGAGGCGGATGCCACTGAGGCGGCGGCTCTAAAATTTCAGCCTAAAGTAAAGGAGTGGCAAAAGGTTCAGGATGGAGGAAGGGTTCTTTACGCGCCATACTTCGAAGATGGCACCAGCGGCGCGCCTGTCCCGCTGGAAGTGGCCGAGAAGCTGGAAAAGATCAACACCGGCGGCACGACACAGTTGGCGAATCCATACACCGGCGCCACCGTTCGTTCACTACAGAACACTCAATCCCCGGATTCCGCCGCGCAGGTTGCTGCGACCATTCGAGGCCAAAACCTTAACAATGCACGCGGTATCGAGGCCAACGCCATTGCGCGCGATCGAGCATCGAGCGAAAAGGCCCCCACCGAGTTCCAAGGGAAATCAGCGGCGTATGGTCTGCGCGCGACTGAGGCCGACAAGATTTTGACAGGTTTGAGCAATAAGTACAGCCCGGGTTTGATCAACTCGAAATCGCAGGTGGCTAACTGGCCGCTGATCGGTGGCGCATTGGGTGCCGCCACAAACTACGCCCTGAGCGACAATGACCAGATCGCCGAACAGGCGCAGCGCGACTTCATCAATGCCACGTTGCGCCAGGAGTCAGGCGCCGCAATCGGAAAGGATGAATTCGACAATGCCCGCAAGCAGTATTTCCCGCAGCCAGGGGATTCAGAAGCGGTAATCCGTAACAAGGCAACGAATCGGCAATTGGTCATTCAGGGCTTTAACAACAGCTCTGGCCGAGCGAAGATGACTGCGCCAGCACGCGCCAGCTCGGGCGGCGGCTGGTCAATCCAGAAGGTGGACTAAATGCCAAAATACCGCGTCACCAGCCCGGAAGGGCAAACCTACGAGGTCAACGCTCCTGACGGCGCCACCGATGACGAGGTGATGGCCTATGCGCAACGCACTTTCAAGATGTCCAAAGCAGCGCCTAAGGAGGCGCCGGCAGGAAAGCAGCTCGACATCCTGATCAACGACACGCCGACGCAGCTCGGCCTTGGCGCGCGAGGTATCTTGCAAGGGTTGGGAACCGCCGCTGAATTCGTGACATCGCCTATCCGAAAGGGCATCAACTCCTTCATCGCCGACTCTCAGGAGCGGGTCAACCGTTATCGCGCGCCAGCGGAACGTGAGCAGCCATTCCAGTTCGGGCCTATTAGCGGCCAGGCGCTTGCCGACGACATCGGGCTACCAAAGCCCCGCAACGCGGGCGAGCGCATCGCTGGAGACGCTGTGGGGGCCGTTGCGGGCGGCCTGGTCCCGATCGGGATCGGCAATACGTTGGCGCGAGTTGGGAGCGGCGCCGCGCAGGGGGTAGGCCGTGCGCTGGCGTCGCAACCAGTATCGCAATTGCTATCGGCTGGCGCTGGCGGCGCGGCTGGCAGTTACACGCGCGAAACCGGCGGCGGGGAAGGCGCTCAGATGGCCGCCTCGATCGGCGCTGGACTTGCCGCACCTCTTTTGATGGGAGTTGCCAGCAGGGCAGGAAACACAATAGCCGGCCGTGCGTCCCGTTCTTCACCGCTGACGGCCGAGCAGCAATTGCAGGTCGACGTTACGATCAACAACGCTTTAGGTGGCCAGGGCGGGGCCGGGGTGACGCTGGCCGACCTTCCGGCTGAGGTAGCAAGCAGCCTGCGCAAGGACGTTGCCGAGGCCATGAAGATCAGCGACAACCTTTCACCGGATGCCGTGCGCCGTCTGGCCGATTACCGGCTGACGGGCGCAGCGCCTACCAAGGCCGGTCTAACCTTGGATGTCGCCGATATCACGCGCCAGCGTAATCTGGCAAAGCAGGGCGTCAACAGCAATGACCCGGCGGCGCAGGCACTGGCGCAGACGCAGAACAGCAACAACATGCAGTTGACGAACAAGCTGAACGAGTTCGGCGCCGCGACTGCAGATGACCAGATCGGCGGTGCGCAACGGGTGATCCGCGCCCTCGACGCCAAGGACCAAGGCATGCGCGCTCGAATCGGTCAACGCTACGACGCTGCACGTGCGACGAACGGCCAATCTGCGCAACTTGATCCGGCCGAGTTCGTTGCACGTGCGAATGCTGCACTCGATCAGAATTTGCTTGGCACCAAGCTGCCGGCCGACGTCCGCAATATCCTCAACAAACCGTGGAATGAAGTCGTAGCGCCACAGGGCGGCAACGCCCCGGCGCCGCAGGGCCTGACGGTGGAAGCCGCCGAGCAGATGAAAACGCGTATCGCGCAACTACAACGCTCGTCCACGGACCCGCAAGAACGCATGGCGCTGGGGATTGTTCGCGGCGCCCTGGACGATACGCCGTTGCTCCCCGGCCAGGACATCGGCCGCGAGTCGATTGATGCGTTCAACACCGCGCGCACCGCCAATCGCCGCTATATGAAGATCGTGGAAGCGACGCCGGCATTGCAAGCCATCCGTGACGGCGTGGAGCCCGACAAATTCGTCAACGATTTCATCATAGGCAAAGGCAAGGACGCCAATGTGATGAGCGTTGCGCGCCTCAAGAGCGCAGTCCGCGACAGCCCCGACGCGCAGGCGGCCATCCGCGAACAAATCGCGGCCTACCTCAAGGCTCAGGCCAAGGGTAGTGCGGCTGACGAAATCGCCAACTTCAGCCAATCTGGCTATAACAAGGCTCTGCGCAACATTGGTGACCGAAAACTGAATTTGTTCTTCCCGAAAGATCAGGTCGAACAGTTGAAGGCGCTTGGCCGCGTTGCCAGCTATGAGCAGGTGCAACCTGCAGGGACCGCCGTCAACAACTCAAATACGGCCGCAGGTTTGGCCGGGATGATCGACCGCATCGCTGGTAGCTCTCTGCTTGGCAAGATTCCATTTGGCCGCCAAGCCATTGGCGAACCACTGCAAAACATCATCATTAGCACACAGGCAAAGAATACGCTCAGCGCGCCGCGTTCGCTGGTAGCTGGCCCCGGTTCGGGAACGCTTCCGCCCGCTTCTGGAACAATGCCGTATGGTATTTCGCCAGTTCCGTTTATGCCCCAAACGGACCAACTTAACCAAGACGAGCGCGAGCGCCAATTGCGGCAACTGCTCGGCCAATAATCATCAACCACGAAAGGAAGCATCATGTACATCAATCAAGCAACCGGAGCAGGCGGCGGCGAACAGAAACCACCGCCGAAACCGAAGGGTACGACCAAGAAGACCAAGAAATAATGAACGGATGGCGCTCAAGGATAACGCTGGCGGTGGTCATTCTGCTGGCGATGCATGCACACTCGGTGGCGTTGGCCAACAAACCCAACACCGATGCCGGTCTGCTTGCATTCCACTTGAGCGCCGCCGTCGTAGATTTACTGATTATGAAAGCCGCGCCCCGATTTGTTTCGGGCCGCTTATGCAGCGACATGCAGATCCTATGCCTCGTCTCAATTGTCGCTAATTTCGTAGGCTGGTTAGCCTACACGGCCTATGCCCCGCCGATCTTCTACAACGTTTTTATGTGGGGATTGAGCTATGTGCAATGGGGCCGACTTCTTCTGGTGGACCACCATGGGGCTGATTATTTACGGGTCGATCTGGTTCGCGGTGGTTATCGTGGCTGGCACCAGAATGTTATTGGAAAGGCGTTTATATGAACGACGAGCACGTAACCGTAGGGCAAGCAATCGAGGCGGCGGCCAGCAATCCGAAGGTGGCAACCGTGGTGGCGGGGGCGACCGCCGCCGCCGGTGGCGCCCTTAAGTTGGACATGGTGCAAAGCGTCATCGGCACTATGAGTTTGGCGATCGGTACGCTAACCGGCGCCGTGGTGCTGGCCATCCAGTTGATCAAACTAATCCGCGTGTGGAAGGCCTGGCAGGCCGATGCGCCGGAGCCGGAGGATTTGAAATGACCCCCCAACGACTGTACCAAACCGCCATCCGTCCCGCGCTCGATGAGCTGGCGCAGCTCGGTATTCCATCCAGCCCGCTGGCCGCGCGCCACCTCCTGGCGATAGCCATTCAGGAATCCGGGCTGAAGCATCGACGCCAAGTCACTGCAGGCGGCGCCGAGAATGGGCCTGCTGTCTCGTTCCTGCAAGGGGAAATCACGGGCGGCTTGATCGACATGCTGAACAGGCCAGCCACCAGCAAATACATGAAGGCGATTTGCGAGGCCTACAACGTGACGCCGACGCCGGCCGGCCTGTGGGAAGCCATCCGGTATCAGGACATCGTGGCCTTCGCTGCTGGCCGCCTGTTGCTCTACACGCTTCCGTCGAAACTGGCGGTGATGCAAGATGAAGGCTGGGCGCAGTACAAGAAAGCATGGGCGCCGGGGAAGCCAAAGCCAGAAACCTGGGCTGCTGCATGGGCGCTGGCGACTGTTACGGTGGGGTGCTGATATGGATCCGATCACGATTGCGCTTGGCCTCGCCAAGTTCGCCCCTTCCCTGATCCAGTATTTCACCGGCTCGGAGAAGGCTGCAACGGTTGCGCAGCAGGTCGTGAACATCGCGCAGACCGTCACCGGCGAGCCTACACCGGATGCGGCGCTTGCTGCCATTCAAGCGGATCCACAGAAGGCCATGGAGTTCCAGCTGGCCGCGCAAGCCGCCGACAATGATCTTACCCGCGCCTACCTCGCTGACGTGCAGAGCGCCCGCGTGCGCGACGTGGAACTGGCCAAGCTGGGCAAGCGTAACGTGCGCGCCGATATCATGGTGGCGCTCGATGTGGTCGGGCTGCTGGCTTGCCTGATCGTGCTGTGCTTCTTCCGCGACAAGATCCCGGGCGAGGCCATCGGTCTGATATCGACAATCGCGGCCACCTTCGGGCTGTGCCTGCGTGACGCTCACCAGTTTGAATTCGGTTCCTCCCGAAGTTCTCAGGTTAAAGATGCGACGATCAGCAGCCTGACGAAATGAAAAAGCCCGGTCCTTGAACCGGGCTTCTGTTTGGTAGTGGTGGATTACCAATCGCTACCACCGCTGGACGATGATCCGCTGTCGTAGCTGCTGGAAGACCCGTAATCGCTGCTGCTTGAACTGCTGGAGCAACTACTACTGTGGTCGTGGCTGCTTGAATGCGAACTGTTGTGCGATGGTGATTGGTCACAATCACTTGTTCGCGCCGGAGCAGTGCTTGGACTGGAATAAAATGCCGCCTGATGTAGAGGGCTCAGCGGACTGGCGAGATTCATCGGGTTCAAAAGATCGCTATCCCAACGGTTCTTCTGTGCGGCCTGGGCAGCTTGGTATTCTGCTGCCTGCGCCTCTTGTTTGCGCTTTTTCTCGGCTTCTTCTTTCTCTTTGCGCCTACGCACAAAATCAAACATGAACATGATTATTCCTTTGCGTTGATGCCGTCATCCGGACGGCTACGGTTTAAATCTCTTCCCCCGCCAGCCAGCCGGCCAACGTAGAAACCTTGATGCCGGTCCGCGCGGAAATTCCCGCCAACGTCGACAGCTTCATGCCAGGCTTTGGGTGATGGTGCAACTTGCTGATCACTGATGGGTTTAGGTCCAACATGCGCCCCAATTCCTGGTGACATATGGCCCCGGTGTGCACCATTAGTTGGTCGATGAACTTGCGTTGATTGGCGATGGTCACGGCTGATCCCCTCCCGCCAGCTTGACGGCGGCCAGCTTCCCCTCGGGCCACTTCGCGACCTCGGCCTGCGCTTCGGCTACCTGCTGGGCGAGCGTGGAGGGTGGCTTAAGCACAGGCACGATGACATGCGCGATGCGCTCACGCAGTTGGCCGCTGCTGTGGTATTTCACAGCGATGTCGCGCAGATCGTTCACGAGCGCCTTAATTTCGTGGTCCTTCATCACGCCTCCCCTGGCTGTGGTGGAGTGGGAGCGGCGGCGAGCATAAAAGCCCAGACGTGTTGCGTGACGCCGTATGTCGAGTGCGCATCTGAAAGGCTGATGTTATCAAAAGCGCCGTCCATCATGGTGGTCGTCGGCTCCTTTGGCACCAACTGCCAGCCCGGCACCTCCCGCGCTACTGGTGCGCTGGGCGCTTGAGCAGGGCGACGATTCCAGGCCGCTACGACTTCGTCCCTCGTGTCGGCTATCATGCCGCAGCAGCCCTCAGTTGGGCATTCCACCGTAAAGCTGCCGGGGTGGTCCGGCATCTTTAAATCGCCAAATACTAAGCCATGCACATGTGGCTCGATTTCATTCATCAGCGGCTCGCTACCGCAAAACGGGCATGGCAAAAGTTCGCTCATGGCTTCTCCTAATCCGTTATTTCAACTTGATAATTAATCAATGCGGCAAACGCGCGTGGGTCAATTGCGTGCTTGTACTTATGCGCCAATTCCTTTATGGCTGATTCTTTCGCTTCCTTGTACGCCAGAAAAGCTTCGTTCGGCGTTTCATATGATCCAATTCGGCGATTCCTTTGACTGATGCTGATACACGCTCTGAAAGGATTAATCGCCTGACCTGCGTTCCGAAGAACCCCAATGGGCAGATCGCCCCTGATACCAGAGTTTTTTATAAGCGAGCTATTTATCTCATGCGGAAGAAAAATACATTGATCGGGACCATAAGTCCGATTGCCTTTTACGAGTAGGTCTTTGTCTAGCTGGAAACCATCATAAAAACCGATCTGCTTAGTCACCCACGCGGCAAATGCTTGAAATCCATAGAATCTAGGGTCTACTGTGCAATCCTTATATCCTGCGTCTTTCTTGCTGCTATTCCTAAAGCAGCGTGCGCGGATACCTTGCCAGAGGCTGTATTCGCGAGTACCTTTATCCCCAATGTAAGATTTGAACTCGCCTTTATCGCAATACATCAGATCAATCTTTTCCATTGCTCCCCCTGTCCCGCCCCGCATCCGGTACGCTGGCAGCAGGAACATCGATCGCCGAAACGAAGACAGCGGTTCCTTCTCGCATCTCACGCGCCAGCTTTTCAGCAAATAATTCCTTTGCTGGTACGCTGGCGATATCCGCCTGATCGTACCAGCCTTCGGAGCCATCCTTACGGTTGCGGAAGAAGATGCTGTACTTGCCGTCCTCGTCGCGTTTGACGTCGATGTAGTGGCCGTCGCAGTCAAAATACCACTGGTCGCCATCTTCACCCATCGACGTCAAGGGCTGCGCCGGTACGCTGGCGGCGCGTTGGGTGAGAACGGCGCGGGCCTGCCAACCCTCATATGCCATTTGCGTTTCTTCGTGGCCGTATTCAGAAGCATTGACGAGCCACGTTTCAGGCTTGAACCCATAGTTGAAAGTGTTTTTGCCCCAAGCCTCAAACGCCGCCCGCTCATCCTGCGGCAACTCCCCGCACTGCTTGGTCGCGGGTGGCGTGTAGGTCGCGTCAGCCTTATCCCCCAGTATGTAGGTCGCTGGTGCTGCGGCTGGCTGATGGCTGGCGGCGAGGATGGCGCGTTTCATCGCGTCGCACATTTTTTCGGTGGACTGCTCATCCATATCCGAGATGGCCGGCCATTTAGAAATAACGCCGCAAACAACATCGACCATGTATCGTGCTTGCTCATCGCTCAGCCCCGCTTGCGCATGCTGCTGTGGGGCGGCCATGCGCGCCACAATCGAATTGGTCGCTTCGTGCAGCTCGAATTTCAGGTGGTCAATCTCGGCTTGCTTTGCCGCCACGGCTCGCGCTGTGTGCGCGTCGATGTGGGCGGCCATTTCAGCCCATGCCTTACCTAGTTCTGCCGTGCTGATAAAGCGAGAGCTAAACCATTTGTTTGCCAGCCTTTCAAAGTCTTTCGTATCCGCCGATGCCGTTGGCGCGGCCGGTGCTGGCGCGGCAGCCAGCAGGGCGCGTACGTCGGCAACAAGATACGCCTCGCCGTCGTGGCAAGGCTCATGGAATGGCCCCGACTCGCCGCAATCGGCCGTATAACGTTGCAGCCCCGACAGATCAACCGGCGCGCTCATGGCGTCACCTTGGAAAGTGCCAAATCCATCTTTGCGAATGCTGCCTTCACATCTGGACTATTCATGGCAATCAGCATTGCATTTCCATCCTGGCCCGCTAGCCAGTCCCTTGCGTATTTCAGCGCTTCTACCAGCCCAGCCTGCATCACCAGTAGCCCGCCAATCCGCGACTGTGCCTCAGAAAGCGCCAGTGTCAGCGAGTCAATATGCGCGACTTGCGCGCGGACCAGGTCGGCCCATTCTTCGTTATTGTTCGGTTCCATCGTGTTGCTCCTTGGGTTGGTATTTCTGGCAATGCTTGACGTCCTCGCCGCGCCTGTTCGAAAGATCGAAGCACGGCAGGCGGAAGACCATCGTGTGCACCGCGCCGCCGGCCAGCGCCAGATACTGGACGTCGGCGCGGCAGCAGCGGGCCTGTGCGGGATCTTGGAAAAAAGCGCACAGGCTCATGATCAGAACGGCGGCGCCGGCTCAGGGGTGAGGCCGATCAGTTCCTCGGGCGACTGCGCGCCGGCCGGGTTGGTGAATGCCTTCTCGGCTTCCTCGCGCGCGGCGCTCTTCGGCTCCTGGCTCAGCAGGTCGGCCTGCTCGAAGTTGTCGGGCTCTTCTTCCATGGCCGCTTGCCACAGGCTGATTGGCACCGTCTGGTTGTCGATGCGCAGCAGCTTGAGCAACGATCCTTCTTCGAGCTGACCCAGCACCACGCGCAGTTTCATGCTGACCGTTCCGCCTTCCTTGAGCGTCAGCTTGATGTCTTTGATGTCCTTGCCGATCAGATACAGGTCTTCGGCCGCGAACTCGGCGTCATGTACCACCAAGGTCATGCGCGACTTTTCCAGCCCCCATGCAATCGGCCCCATCAGCGGGAAGCGCAGGTTGGGGTAGTAATCCTGCTCAATGTCCTGCTGGTCATCGGGCGCGTAGAACACGCCGCGCAGATCCGAGTCAAGCTTCATCAGGACCGCGTTGGGGAAGTCGCCGGTCAGCACCGCATCATAGGCTGCGACCTTGTTGTCGCCATGCTGCTCGTCGCGTTTCTTGACGTTCAGCGCCATGCGTTCTTTGGTCAGGTAGAAATCTTCGGTATCGCTCATGTTTTTCTTTCGTGGTGGGTTAAGGGGTTTTGTGCTGCATCGCCATCTGCCAGAGCTTCCACGCCCTGATGGTGATTGGGTGGAAATAAGACCCGTCATCTTTTTTGGCGATCGGGAAGTTTTCGATCTTGGCGGCTTTCTCAAACGCTTCTTTGTCCGATAGTTTTTCCGCCAATTGCATTTCGGTCGGAAGGGTATCAACGGGATCGATGCGCCGAATACGATCCGCCATCAGGCGCAAACTGTCCTTCTCTCGCTGATACCCTTCAGCCTGCACAGGAGGGGCGTAACGCTCGATTTCAGCCGCACAAGCGGCCCGCATAGCCAGCGCCACGGCGACGCGCTCGGTGTGAGTGCTCTTTTCCATGGCGCCTCTCCTAGAACGGGACATCGTCGTCAAACGGAATGCTGTCCGGTGGGCCATCAGCGTTGGCCGCTGCCACGCGCTGCCCTGGCGAGCCCTTCTTCAGCGGTTTGTCGGCCAGCATGGTGACGATCTTTTCCAGCGCTTCCGGTTTGGTCTTGCTGGCCAGGATCTCCGACGCCATCAGTTCGGTGTCGGCCTGGAAAACGGCGAACAGGCCGACGCGCCAGCCGGTCTCGCCTGTCTTTGCGCCGTTCTTCATCTTCTCGTATTCTTCCATGCGCAGCAGCAGGCCGATGCGCTTGCCCATCAACTCGGCGAAGCACGGCGCATCCTGCAGCGTGTCCATGCCTTTGTCGGCGTCCCACTTCTTGACGTTCAGGGCGACCGGCTTCATGGTCCGGACCTTCAGGCAGCCCATCATGGCGTTGATCTGGTTCAGGCCCGAAAGCTCGGTGCCGTCAGGCTTGCGCGTCCAGACATCGAAGCGGCATTCCCGGCCGGAATCGTCTTTGAAGGCGAAGCCGATGCCATCGGTTCCGGCCTTGGCGCTCACCAGCTTTTCGGCGCGCAGGAACGTGCCGACGTATTTGCCGGTGTCTTGGATATAGGCGCCGATGACGTCGGCTTTTTTTGCGAGATTGGGATCGAGGTTGTACATGGTTTAGTCCTGGGTAGGTGGGGTGATGCCGTAGTAGGCGCAAATGGCCGTGTCCACTTCGGCGAGGTCGTTCTCGATGTGGTCGTCTTCAAACAAACCGAGAGGCGATTTGGTGGTGTCGCTGCCGCTGTTCTGCGTGGCGAACACGTATTGATCGTTGATCTTGAGAGTGCGCAGTACGATCGTGACCAGGCCTTCCAAGACGATCTTTTCGTCCAGCAGCTTGCCGATGGTCTTGATCTTGGTCTTGCCAGCTTCGTCCGTGGTGGTGTGGCTCAGGATATAGACGCGCTTGTGGTCCGGCAGCGCCGACGCCGCCATGAACACGTCCCACGCTTTGCGGGCGATCTCGTTGTACTTGGCGAACGCGCCGTTGCCGCTTTCCTGATCGGTAACACGACGCATGAACTCGTTGGCCAGCGTGTACTGGAAATCGTCGATGATGATGATGTCGGCCTTGGTGGCGGCCATCGTCTTGCAAATCTTGTCGCTGTTGTCGGTGACGAAGATATTGCCGCCGGCGCCTTTCACTGCGGTCTTCCAGTCGGCAGACCGGAACGGCAGGGGCTTCTTGACTGCTTGGATGAGGAAGGTGTTGGCGGGGTCCAGGTTGCGCAGGCTGGTAGATTTGCCGGTGCCGGACTCGCCCATAACGAGGGAGACGATGCTCATGGTTTTCCTTGGTGGTTGCGATGGTTAAACTTGGTTGGTGCAGCGATACTAAAACGGGATTTCTCCCCGGTCAATCTGTTTTTGCCTTTCCTCCTTTTCTTCCTTGGTGGTGGTCGGCCGCCAAACGGCGACCGGTTTGTCTTGTTGCCGGGCTTTTTCTTTGTCGAGGCGCTCGGCGATTTCCTCTTGCGTTGGTTTCACGGCTTCTCCTATAAAGGTACTGCGGTTTTCACCTTAAAAATGGAAGCCCGCACGGCTGGTTGAGTGCGTTTTTCCGTAGAAGCTTGTAGCCGCTAAGGCGTAAAGCTCATAAAGCAGGATGGTACGGAACCAGTCTAGGCTGTACAACCATAACAACCAGCAATCCTATTACTTTTGAGTATTTGATAAAAATCAAAGAATCGGCGATATGCTTTTCTGATGCATATTCGTATAATGAAAACATAAGCTATTACTAAAGTATCTAAAGCTGACCAGTTACTTTCTGGCGATCGCGACCAGAACGGCAACAGCGCCCAGCACCGCCCATATCACGTAGACAGCGTTATCCATACTGGCGCTCGTCCTTGAGGTCTGCGCGCTCCTGGGCGGTGATCGGCTCGGGCGTGATGGGGGCGTCGTCAACGATCACGGCTTCACCTCCACGCCAGCAGCGGCAAGGGCTGCGCGGGCACGGATGGCGTCGCCAATATGTGGGCGCGTGTCCGGGTGGTAATGGTGCAATCGATCAGCAATCCCTGCACATGCAGCACGCTCGGCAGCAGCGCAGGCTTTGCCATATGCGCGCATCTGGCGCTCAATTTCTTTATCAACATACTGGAATAGTGCGTCGTATGTCGGCTCAACATCCTCTTGTTTTCTGACGCAATGATACGCATCCGCCAGCTTGCGGAATTCCTCGCAGTCGATGCTTTCCACGGCCGGCGCACCACTGGCGACTGAGGGAGCGGCGCCGTAGCCGATTGCCAGTTCAGCGGCAGCGTGCCGGGCATCGCGGTGCCCTTCCTTGTACAAAATTCTGTCATGCGCGTTATCAAATTCCAAGTGCCTTCGCTTCTCTCGGATATTCATGATTTTGTCGTGCAGGTCTTTGCTCATTATTGCTTCTCCTTTGCAATTTCCGCGTCTATGGCAGCAATAGCTTTGTGAATGAATCCAGTATGCTCGCGGCCCTTAATCGCATATTCGGCAGTATTGAGAGCAGCGCGGGCTACCTCTAATCCGTTAACGCGCATTACAATTACATCACGCTGCGCGGGTTCGGGTTGTGGGGCGGCGTAGAGCGGGCGGATTACGCGGTCGCGATCCGGGTATGCTAAATCCATGTGGCGCTTGTGCTCCTCCGCGCGTTTCATGGTAAGGAAAATGTTCCCGCATGATTCGCCGTCGTACATTACGTCATGTGCTACTGGCACCTGATCCGGCACCGCTACTATGGCTGGCTGGGCGGTAGGCTCCACCCAATCCCGTACCATCATGTCCGCAACCGCCAGCTCGCCCTGAATCTGGTTGTAGAGTGCCGGGCACTCGGCCGCGTCAAGCTGGCGCACGATGTCGGCCAAGCGCTTGAGCGCCAGCATCGGCGTTACAGTCGAGCGGGTCATTTCCAAACTCCATTGCGGTACATGCGAACTGCGAACGCCGTTGGCGCGGCCGGCTTGCGTACAAAGATCAGGCTGATGCCGTGCACTGCGCTCAAGATCTTGGCGCGTGTGTGCTTACCTTTGTTCACACCTACATACAGTCCTTCTTTTTTATTGCGGCTCATCTTCTTCCTTCCTTCTGCTGGTAGACCAGCGTTTAAACTTCGGGTGGTGGTGGGATGGGCATCCAGTGACTTGGGCAGGCAGAACCAATGCCGCAATATTCATCACCAATTCCAGGGAATCCTCCCTCTTGCCAGTTAGACCAGGGCTGGAACCAGCGCGCGATAGTAACTCTCGAGAATGGCGCGCCCAAGTAGAGCATTACTTCGGTGCCATTGGTAGGCGCCGTGTTGATTGGTTGCCACTCACTCATTTCGGCCACCCCGCACCCAGCAGGAAAGCGGCCACGATCAGCACGATCAGGCGGAAGGCCCAGCGGTTCCACACCGGGCGGCAGGTTGGTATTGGTCGGTTCATTCTTTCACCCGCGCGCTCAAATCGATGTAGTTGTTTGACCATTCTTGAGCAATTTCATCAAGCAGCTTTTCACGCTCTTCTTTGTTAAGACTTTCCCAAAGTTCATCGTCAATTTCTTCCACGTCTGTGCGTGAGGCATTTGAGTAACCGATAGACAGGTGCAATTCAATAGTTGGCATTTTCATCCCCTTGGTTTGGCCAGCGGCGCCGACCTTTTCAGCTAAAAACCCGGCACGCGGCCGGGTTGGTGTAGAGCGCAGCGCGATTACTGCGACGCGCCCTTCGCGGCATTGAAGAACGCGCAGCCGTCGGCCAGCGTCTCGGCCATGCCGACGTTGGGCCACGCCACCAGCGACTGGCCGCCCTGGCACGCGATCGTGTTCACCTTGGCGATATCGTAGATCAGCGTCGGCGTCGCCGCGACCGGCAGCGCGAAGCTCGCGACGATCTTGGCGTAGCGCGCCCAGCTCGCATCGTCGTTCACGTACTGGTAGCCGGACGAGTATTTGACCTTGACGCGGTTGACGCCGGACGAGGTGTCCTTCTCGACCGACAGCGCCTGGTCGGTGCCGAAGACAGCGGTGCCGGTCGAGTTGGTGACGGCGGTTGGCGTGCCGGCGTGGGCGGCGATGGCGAACACGGATGCGGCGATTGCGGTGGCGATGCGTTTCATATTGAAGCTCCTGTGGTTTAGGGTGAATGGCCCGCTGAGTGCGATGCCATGGAGAGAACTATATCCCCGCAACAATCATCGGTCAAGAACTATTTATGTTGTTGATTGAAATATTCTTGGCGAAATTATTCTTGCAAGGTACCGCATTAAGCGTTACTATGATCATCAGTAGCCATTTGGCTTCTTTTGAAAAAGGAATAGTTCATGAGTAACAAGCCATCGGAAAAGAAACACGCCTTGCTGGATACTATTGCAAGCGAATTTTTGCTTAAGAATGACGCCCATGTAGCAAGATTCATCGGTGTTCAACCTGCGGCAATCTGCAAATACCGCGCTGGCATGGCAGTGAGCGATTCGACAAAGGTCAAGATCATGCGCGCCACCAACTGGCCGATTGCTCGCGTCGATAAGTTGGACCCGCCAAAGGCCTAACTATGGAAATCGTTCTCGCCAAAGCCGCGAACGGCTCGCTTGTTCCGGTCGATCCGCAGGGCGTCGAGGCGATCGCCAAAATGAAGCTCGGGCAGGGCGTCAAGGTCCAGATGACACGCCACAACAATGTGAAATTTCACCGTAAGATTTTCGCTTTGGCCAACCTTGCGTATGAGGCGTGGACGCCGGTGGCGAAAGAGCACAAGGGCGTGCCGATCGAAAAGAACTTCGACCAGTTCCGCGAGGACATCACCATCTTGGCCGGCTTCTACGAAACGCGAGTCCGGGTCAACGGCGAGACTCGCTACATCGCCAAGAGCTGGTCGTTCAGCAGCATGCCGGACGATGAAAAAGACCGGCTCTACAACTCGATTATCAACGTCATCCTGAAGCACGTTTTAACCAACTACACGCGGGACGACCTCGACAATGTTGTCGAGCAGGTGCTGCGCTTCACCTAACGAGGGGAAATCATGAATCAAATAAGCCAACCAGAGGCACTCGCTCAATTAATCAAAGAGACTGAAGCCGCCAACGCCGTCACGCAAGGCCGGCGCCAGCTCGAGAAGACCGCGCCGATCCCGATGCTGGTCGACCCGCGCCGCGCGCAGTTGATCGCGCTGTTCGACCTGTCCGACGTGCGCGGTCAGGACCTGCTGATCGCCATCGCCGGCATCCACGCGGCGCGTTACCCCAAGGAGCGGAAATGAACCGCTACGAGAAATTCGCCCTGGAGCGCATGCTGGGCATC